>JACCDZ010445081.1_pt1 | contig 33553 bp, 35 predicted proteins | sample 7449551 | NCBI WGS metagenome assembly JACCDZ01 (sample SAMN15323452, study PRJNA562643) | freshwater metagenome | isolation source: river surface water | place: USA:Blue River Watershed | collected 2017-08-18 | reverse complement strand
TTATGATTTATTGATTCAAAAACTGAACAATAATTTATACGATGCAATTAAGCTTATTTCGCTGTGCATTAGTTACTTACCGATGGAGGTAAAATGCAAAAAATTAATTTCTGTCATGTAGCAAGAATAAAATTAGGAAAAACTTTAGAATATAGGTATAGTTGCTTTTCAATGAGTTATGATATTCTGCTTTTAAACGATTAAGTTGCACGACAATAAATCGATCTGCGCCAACTCCTAATACATTAGCTAAGAATAGAATTGTAGCAAATGCAGCATAAAAATCGCCTACAACATCTGTATGTCTTTCATAGTGCGACAAAAGTAAACCAATAAATAAAGGTTGACCAATAAAAAGAACTGTAAATATTATCAGTTGCAGAAAAGTTGGTTTTTTAACGGTATCTACCATCATGAGTTTTGCCGATCGCATTGATAAAATTGAATAATTATGTCTTTTAATAAGCTTTGTATCTTATGCCTTCGTGTTGAAGTGGCATACCTTATAGAATAAAGAAAGTTCATATACGTAATTATACTAAAAAGTTGAAGGATAATTAATATCATGTTTTCAGTTGCTAAATAGCCAAGTATACATACTCTAAAATTTATAACTGCTGAACATGAAATAACGACTCGGAAAGCATCATTTTTCTTGTTTCGATAAGTGTAGTGAAAGATTCTCACATATAAAATTATGTGCATATATCAGTATTAATCATTGACAGAATTTTGGATGATATCTTCATTAAGTTACAAGTGCCAAAAATGACACTTGTAAAAAAAGAAAATTTTTGATAGAATGGGAAGTCAAGCAAATTATTATTGGCATGCTGTAAGTGTAAATTATCGTTTCATATTAACCTAATATCTAGGTTTAATTCGCGTTTTAACTGAGAAAAGGCACAATTAAAATGAATAAAAATATTTTTTATAAGGGTATCTGTGGCGTAATTGCTGTAATTGTTTTATTTGGTTGTAGTAGTTTATCAGCACCTGATAAAGTATCTTCTGCAAACACTGAAATAATGCAATTTGACAATCAAATTAAAAATAATTCTCTTGCCATTGATCCTTCTGAAAACTTGGCAGTGGCGCTATATAGTGATGATTCTGTGGTTAGGATATACAATCTTAAAAATCATTCGTTGATTACTACCTTAAATTATGTAACACCAAGGAACGTCGAGTTTGCAGCAGATGGCAAGAGCTTTTATATTAGTGATAGCTCACTGGGGGTTATTCGTCAGATATCGGTTGGAGATTTTTCTACTCTTCGAGAGATTAATATTGGTAAGGGTGCTTTTGGCTTTGCTATTGATGGTAAGTATATGTTTGTAAATAATGAAGCAGAAAATACGGTTAGTGTAATTAATATTAGTACTTGGCAAGTTGAGCATGTTATTGATGGATTTGCTAACCCGCGCCAAGGAATCAAAGTTGGTCCAAGCGGGAAATATGTTTACGTTACAAATTTTAAAGGTGATGATGTTCGTATAGTTAATACTGAAACGTGGAGAATTGAAAGAACCCTTAGCGGAATTCCTGGTGTGCGTGCAATTGCTATTTCTCCGGATGAAACTAAACTTTATGGAGCGTCATCACAAAGTAATTCATTAAGAGTTGTTTCAATTCAAAGTAACAGGCTAATCAAAACGATGCCAACAGAGAAAGATCCATATGGAGCATCACTTTCTAAGGATGGTAAGACTTTGATTACTGGTAATAAAGAAGATAATAGTGTGCAGGTTTTTGATGCTTCAAATTACAAACTAATTAAGACTATTCGTGGGTTTATCGAGCCGCGACAAGCAATAGTTTATAGTAAAACTCAGGGACAGATATATGTATTGCAAAAGGATTTATCAATTGCGGTAGTAAATTACAATAGTAATTTGAATAACTTAACAATTATTAAATAAAGGTGAGTTCTATGAAAAAATTATTCTTGGGTGTATTCAATGTAAAGACTGTGTTGGAGTGGTAATGATGCGCTATCATCAGAAAGTGGTGAACCTAAACTTATTGCTATGGCTCTGAATGTATCGCAGAAAATCTTGATTTATATGAAATTGGTATACATAAACTAAAGCAGGCACATATGTGCCTGCTTTAGTTTATGTATTTTTTTTTGCTGTGTTTTTTTTGGTTTTGTGTTTAGAGCTCTGTTTTTTATTGGTTTTAGTTTTGGACTTGTGCTTATTAGTAGAGTGGTGCGCCTTTGGTGTTTTAGCACTACTAGTCTTTTTGTTGTGGGGATTTGAACTAGTTGTTGCTGCTGTAGACCCTTTTACCATGATAACTTTTGGTTGTTGAGTGGTAGTTGGTTTAGCGTTAGTATTATCATTTTCTGCAACACTATCTAAAGCAGGATCTGCAATTGCGATAGAACAACACACTGATAAAGCCACTAATAATTTCTTCATATATTTTCCTTTTGCTAACGTATATTAAATTAAAATAAATCACAGTCTATTTGTTTACTAAGTAAATCTTCAGCTTCCTCACGTTTACGAATTAGATGTGTTTGTCCTTGGTGGAATAATACTTCGGCTGGGCGACAGCGTGAGTTGAAGCTACTGCTCATTTCAAAACCATAAGCACCAGCATTGTGAAATACCAAATAATCACCTTCGTGGACTTCATTGATTTTGCGGTCCCAGGCAAAAGTATCTGTTTCACATAAATTACCGACAACCGTATAGATTCGCTCAGTTCCTTCTGGCGCTGAAATATTACTAATGCGATGATACGAATCGTAGAACATTGGACGAATAAGGTGATTAAATCCACTATTCACACCAACGAAAGTAGTCGCAGTAGTTTGTTTAATCACATTGGCTTTAGTAATGAAATAACCTGATTCACTAACTAAAAACTTACCAGGCTCAAACCATATTTCAAAATGACGTTTCTCCGCATTTTCAAAAGCTTCAAAGGTTTCTTGGATCCTGTTTGCTAAAGTATTTAAGTCGGTCGTGTAGTCACCTTCTTGATACGGAACTTTAAATCCACTGCCTAAATCAAGAAAGGTTAAATCGGGAAAATCATGGGCTATATCCAGCAAAATTTCCAGGCTACGGATAAATACATCGATGTCTTTAATTTCACTACCTGTGTGCATATGCAAGCCATTAATCACTAGCCCAGTGCTTTTTACTACTCGCTGGATATGGCGTAATTGATGAATACTAATCCCAAATTTACTGTCAATATGTCCGGTTGAGATTTTCATGTTACCACCAGCCATAATGTGTGGATTAATGCGGATACATACTGGATAGGTGTTACCAAATTTATTACCAAACTGTTCTAATATTGAAATATTATCAATATTGATATGAACGCCTAAATCTTTACAAGCTTCAATTTCGCTAAAGTCAACACAGTTTGGTGTGTAAATAATTTGTTCAGCAGAGAACCCTGCCATCAGCCCAAGTTTAACTTCATTAATGCTAACACAGTCAAGATTGCTTCCAAGACTGTGTAGAAATTTCAGGATATTTATATTGCTGAGTGCTTTGCATGCGTAAAAGAATTTTGCGTCAACATTTTGAAAAGCAGTAGTTAATTTTTTATATTGACTTTCGATACTTTGTGTATCATATACATATAGCGGGCTACCATACTCATTAGCAATTTCGACCAGTTGTTGTGGTGTTAGACTCATCTAGCAATACCTTTTTAAAACAGCGAACATTATTTTAGCGAATTTTACCATAAATTGGTTGGCTATTAGGTTATAGAAAGATGTAATATTGCGCTGCACCATACATAATTCCCGAGTAATACGCTAAAACATTTAAAATACCTGCTTGTGTTTTTATGTATTCATCTATTGGTTATAAGGGTGAGTGTAGATGCATAACAAAATTTTATAGGAAATAATATTAATGGTAAAAGCAAAAAAATCGCGTTTGAGTTTCTATATCTTTGCTGCACTGGTCCTAGGTGTGATTGTTGGGCATTTTGCCCATGTCGGAATTGCTAATCCGGTAGAAATTAAATCTATCTCTGGTTATCTTGATTTGGTATCATCTGCATTTTTGCGCTTGATCAAAATGATTATTGCTCCGCTAGTGTTTACCACGTTGGTGACTGGTATTGCTAAGATGAACGACAGTAAAGTTTTGGGAAGATTATTTCTCAAGTCTATGTTTATATTTGTTGTTGGCGGTTTCTTCTCTTTAGCTTTGGGAATGTTGTTAGTTGAGTTTTTTCAACCAGGTAAGGCTCTACATGATGTATTGCTAAACTCTACAACGGCAGATCTTTCTGCGGCGAGTAATAGTGTTTGTACTACTTGTGGTGCAACATTGAAATCATTTGTTGAATCCGTAATTCCGGCTTCAGCGATGCAGGGATTTGTTGAAAATCATATTTTACAAGTGATCGTTTTAGCAATATTCATTGGTGTGGCTGGCGTATCAATTGGCGAATCAGTAGCACCAGTTTTTGAGTTCTTTGATATGATGTCGCAATTAATGTTCAAAATAATTGGCTATATTATGTACATAGCTCCGATTGCAGTATTTGCTGCGATTACTAAATTAGTCATGGGGAGTGGTGTTAGTGTTTTATCTTTATATTTAGTCTATGCATTAGAGTTTTATTTAGGTTTAGCAATAATTTGGGGGGTGTTGCTTACAATTGGGTTTATTGTAATAGGGAAGCCACTTTTTGCAGTTATTAAGTCTATGTTACCATTGTATAGTACTTCATTTGCAGCTTCATCATCAGAGGTTGCTTTGCCTGGGATTTTATCTAATTTAGAACGTTTTGGGGTGTCTAAAAAGGTAAGTGGATTTGTAATCCCAATGGGCTATTCATTTAACCTTGAGGCTTCAATGCTAAATTGTACCTTTGCCACGATTTTTATTATTCAGCTATATGGCTACCATATTACATTATCAACGGAAATTTTAATGTTATTTATGCTAATGCTAACTTCTAAGGGAATCGCAGGTGTTCCACGCGTATCTTTGGTTGTAGTCGCTGCTACTTTAACGGCTTTTGGCTACCCTGAAGTTGGTGTTTTGATTTTATTACCAATAGATAGTTTTATGGACATGGGGCGCAGTGCGACTAATGCTTTTGCCAACACTATGTCTGCACTTTTTGTTGATAAGTGGGAAAAAAAGCATAATCATGATTAATTAATAGTATTATTCACGAATAAAAAAGCAGTTTAAGTAGCGTACTTAACTGCTTTTTTATTATGCTGAATCCTGATAACAGCATCTTTAAGCTGGTTTTATATTATAATAGCGGTTTGTTAAGTCAATATTTAAGAAAGGTTCTCTATGTCTTTAATTCCTAGTGCGTTTGCTGATGGTGCTGCAGCTGCAGCAAGTAGCGGTCCAATGAGTAGTGTTATGTCATTCTTGCCTATGGTAGTGATCTTTGCTTTGTTTTGGTTATTACTAATTCGCCCGCAACAAAAGAAAATGAAATTGCATAATCAGATGTTATCTGCTCTTGAAAAAGGTTCTGAAGTTGTAACTAATGGTGGAATGCTTGGTACGATTACTGATCTAGATGATAAATTTATCAAATTACGTATTGCTGATGGTGTTGTAGTTAAGTTTCAACGTAGCGCTATTGCAGGTAAAATTGACAGCAATGCAGTTTCTGCAGCGAGTAAATAATAATTAATTCTGTGTTTTATGGGTGATACAAATGAGTAAATTTCCGTTGTGGAAATATTTCATTATTTTATGTGCGGTGGTAGCCGGATTTTTATATACTTTGCCTAATTTTTACGGTGAAGTGCCTGCAGTGCAAATATCTGGTAGTCGTTCAGCCGTCGTAGTTGGAGCTGATACTATTGCACAAGTTAATGCTAGTCTTAAAGCTGATAACATCCAATCAATTGGAGAGGTTTTTGATGGCAAAACTTTGAAATTTAAATTCTCCACAACCGATACTCAGTTGAAAGCCCGTGATACAATTCAACAGGCATTAGGTGATAATTATATTGTTGCGTTAAATTTAATCCCTGCATCTCCGGATTGGATGAGTTCAATTAATGCTAATCCAATGTTCTTGGGTCTTGATTTGCGTGGTGGTGTGCATTTTTTACTTGAAGTTGACATGGATGCGGCGGTTAAAAAAACGTTGGATAAGTATGTTGGTGAAGTTCGTCGTGATTTAAGTAATAATCAAATTCGTTATGGTTCAGTTGCCGTTATAAATGGTGCTGTTTTAATTCAGTTGCGTGATGAAACTACTGCTGATCAAGTTATTGCTCAATTGAAAAAAGATTTACCGAAACTTCAGGCTAGTCTTGATGGCGGTAGCAATGTAAAAATTACCGTTTCAGCGGATGAGATTCAAGCAATTAAAGAAGCTGCAGTTAAACAAAATATTTTAACCTTACATAATCGAGTAAATGAATTAGGGGTTGCAGAACCCATTATTCAGCAGCAAGGTCCTGATCGAATTGTGGTTGAACTACCGGGTGTTCAAGATACTGCGCGTGCCAAAGATATTCTTGGACGTACCGCTAGTTTAGAAGTGCGGATGGTTGATGATGATCGAAATGCGCTTAATCAAGCATTAAATGGTAATGTTCCATTTGGTGAGCAACTGCTTGATGAAGTTAATGCAGATGGTAGTAATACTAAAATCTTGATTAAAAATGATGTTGAGTTAACTGGTGATAATATCAACGATGCTCAGCCTGGGTTTGACGAAAATGGTTCACCTTCAGTTAATATCGGTTTAGATAGTGTTGGCGCTTCGATTTTTAAACAAGTAACGACCAATAATATTGGTAAACGTATGGCAATGGTCTTAGTTGATCATGGTAAGAGCCAAGTAGTTACAGCACCAGTTATCCGTGCTGCAATTGGTGGTGGACAAGTGCAGATTTCTGGAGCAATGAGCGTTCAGGATGCTAACGATGTTGCCTTATTATTACGTTCAGGATCACTAGCTGCGCCGATGAATATTATTGAAGAGCGTACAGTTGGACCATCTTTAGGACAGGAAAATATTGATAAAGGTTTCCATTCTGTGTTGTGGGGATTCTTAGCAATATCAATCTTCATGTGCGTTTATTATTTGGCTTTTGGTGTGGTATCAGTAATTTCACTTGGTGTAAATTTGTTGTTGTTGATTGCATTGCTATCAATGTTACAAGCGACACTCACTCTGCCAGGGATTGCAGCGATTGCCTTAGCTCTGGGTATGGCGATTGACTCCAACGTTTTGATTAACGAGCGGATTCGTGAAGAGTTACGCGCAGGTTTAAAACCACATGCTGCAATTGAGGCTGGTTATGGTCATGCTTGGGCAACGATTCTGGATTCTAACGTTACTACGTTAATTGCAGGTTTGGCGTTATTGGCTTTTGGTTCAGGTCCGGTTAAGGGATTTGCGGTGGTACATTGCTTGGGTATTTTAACCTCAATGTTTAGTGCTGTGTTGGTTTCTCGTGGCATTGCCGGTTTCTTATATGCAAACCGACGCATCAAAAAATTATATATTTAAGTCACGAAGAGGAATATTAACATGGAATTTTTTAAAATTAAAAAAGATATACCGTTTATGAGTTATGGAAGGTTAACTACTTCTATTTCGCTATTAACGTTTATTTTAGCAATATTTTTTCTGTTCAGTCGTGGCTTAAATTTATCGGTTGAATTCACTGGTGGTACGCTGATGGAGGTTCAATATTCACAAGCTGCGAATGTGGATCAAATCCGTAGCGAGCTGGATAAAATGGAATTAGACCAAGCAACTGTACAGGTTTATGGCAGTGCGAAAAATGTGATGTTACGCTTGCCAAATAAAAAAGATACTAATTCTGCGACTTTATCAAATAGTGTTTTTAACACTTTAAAAGTTGGTTCACCAGACGTTCAGATTAAGAGTGTGGAATATATTGGTCCACAAGTTGGTCGTGACCTGGTTAACAATGGACTGATGGCAATAGCTTTTGTCTGTATCGGAATTATGATTTATTTGGCGCTACGCTTTGAATGGCGTTTTGCAGTAGCGGCTATCTTGGCAAATATGCATGATGTAGTAATTATTTTGGGCTGTTTTGCTGCGTTTCAATGGGAATTTTCACTGACGGTATTGGCTGCGATTTTAGCGGTGCTGGGCTATTCAGTTAATGAATCAGTGGTAGTTTTTGACCGGATTCGTGAGAATTTCCGTACTATTCGTGGTGGAACTGTGCCGCAAATTATTAATAATGCGATTACAGCGACTATGAGTCGGACGATTATTACCCATGGTTGTACTGAAATGATGGTGTTGTCAATGTTATTCTTCGGTGGTCCAAGCTTGCATTACTTCGCGTTGGCTCTAACTATTGGGATTTTATTCGGAATATATTCATCAGTATTGGTTGCTTCACCAATTGTGATGTGGCTCGGTGTTTCGCGTGAAAATTTAGTAAAACAACCTAAACGTAAGGAAGAAGCTGTCGTTTAATAATATTATAGGTTCTTTATGAAACTCACATTTCTGGGTGTGTCTTCTGCATTGTCTGTGGGATACAAAAATTTTCATTCAAATATGTTGATTGAAAAGGATGAATCTAGTCCAAAATTACTGATTGATTGCGGTGGAGATGTGAGACATTCTTTATACGAGCTAGGTTATTGTGCTGCTGACATTGATGCAGCATATATCAGCCACCTGCATGCCGATCATGTGGGTGGACTTGAGTGGCTGGCTTTTTCTAAATTTTTTGGCGAACAACGTCAATTATCATTATACATCAGTTCTGATCAAAGAAAAACTTTATGGGATAATGTCTTATCTGGAGGGATGTCTACTCTTGAAGAGCAGGAGTCTACTCTTGAAACATTTTTTAAATTAGAGCCTACTGATGATAATAAATTCATCTGGAATGGTGGAGACTTTGAATTAGTTAAAGTGCCGCATAGCTATAGCAATCATCAGTTATTGCCAAGCTATGGTTTATTCATATCTGGTACTAAATCGAGTGTTTTTATCACAAGCGACACCAGATTTGCTCCTGATATTCTAAATGAGGTTTATGAACGAGCAGATATAATTTTTCATGATTGTGAAACTTCAAGTCATTTTAGTAACCAGCATGCTCATTATACCCAACTGGTGACACTCCCTCTTCATATAAAGCAAAAAATGTGGCTTTATGATTATAACGATGCATGTTTACCAGATGCTGTTTCTGATGGCTTTCGGGGTTTTGTTACTCGTGGTCAGATATTTGAGTTTTAAAAGATATTATGAAGTATAGAACCAAGCTCTATTTAGCGATAATTATAACTGCAGTTATCAGTACATTACTTTGTCTGGGTATAAGTTATTTTCAAGTTAGCAAGATAATTACCAATGAATTACGTACTAATGTGATGTCAGTTGCTGCAGGTACGGCATCGCTAATTAATAAAGATGATTTAATTTCAATCCAACACGCGCGTAGTAATGGTACGGCTGCGTATGATCAAATTCAACAACAATTGCGCACTGTTCGAGATGATAATCGTCGGGAAGATATATTTGTAAAATATGTTTACATTATTGCTCCACGTGAAAATGCCATTGATAAGTATGAGTATTTAGTTGATGCAGAAGATAAAAACAGTCGTGATTATTCGTCAATCGGAGAATCTGCAGATGAAGCTGATTACGCTAAGTTAAGTACAAATTTTCGTCGTATTTACGCACCTACTGATTTTATAAAAGATCAATGGGGAACATGGATGACCGCCTATGCTCCGATTTATGATAAAAATGGAAAATACATTGCTTCGGTTGGCGTTAATCTCTATGCCGATCGTGTAATTGCTAAAATTCATAAGCTATTAGCTTATGGAGTTGGATCTTTTAGCATAACTTTAATTTTGATGTTACTTTGGGGTTGGTTTCTCTCCAAACGTCAAGCCGCTTCCTTAGAGGGGCTACATACTGGAGTTAAAGCGATAGGTGGCGGTGACCTTGCTCAACGGATTCGCATAAATACCAAAGATGAGTTTGCTGAGCTTGCCACTGAAATTAATACTATGGCAGAAGGCTTGCAGCAACGTGAGAGATTACAGCTTAATTTTGCGCGCTATGTGTCAAAACACGTGATGGATTCGATTTTGCAGAGTGGTAGTCAATTATCTCTAACTGGTGAACGGCGTAAAATTACATTACTCTTCTCAGATATTCGTAACTTTACCAAAATGTCCGAGAAATATCCACCTGAAAAAGTGGTTAAGTATTTAAACGAATATTTTTCTGCAATGGTTGAGATTATTTTTAAGAATAATGGAGTGCTTGATAAATTTATTGGTGATGGTATCATGGTTGAATTTGGAGTCCCTCTTGAAGACAATGAGCAGGAACTAAATGCAGTAAAAACTGCAATAGAAATGATTCAAGCGGTTAAAGAGTTATGCGTTAAATGGCGAAGTGAAGCCAAGAATGTTCCAAATATTGAAATTGGAGTTGGCATCCATACTGGTATGGCGGTGATTGGTAATATTGGTTCAGAGAAACGTTTTGAATATACGGCTATTGGTGATACCGTAAATTCTGCATCGCGAATCGAGCAACTGACTAAAGAACTAAAAACACCAATATTATTTAGTGAGTCTACCGCACAAGCTCTTAAAGATAAGATTAAAATTAAAAGCATGGGAGCGCAAGTTATTAGAGGAAAAGCAGAACCGATTAATGTTTATACTATTGATGAAACATAATAAATTAACGATTTTTAGATAAGGTATTAAAATTGAAAACACAGACGGATACAATTAGTGGAAAAAAGAAATTAAATCTAGCATTACAGGGTGGTGGTTCTCATGGCGCATTTACTTGGGGAGTACTAGATACATTACTTGCTGATGATCGTATTGAGATTGAAGGAATATCAGGAACTAGTGCTGGGGCAATGAATGCGGTTGTGACTGCATATGGTTTATCAATTGGTGGTAATGAATGTGCTCGTGAAAAGCTGAGTGAGTTTTGGAGCAAAGTTTCTGCTGCTGGGCAAAAGGGCTTGCTGAAGCCTAGTGCATTGGATAAGATGTTAAGCATTGGGAATATGGATTTTTCTCCTAATTATTTATTTTATGATTTTATTTCCAAGATATTTTCTCCGTATGAGCTAAATCCAATGAATATTAATCCATTACGTGATGTTTTGGCACAAACGATTGATTTCGATAAGTTACATGAGTCACTTGCATGCAAGTTGTTTATAGCCGCTACTAACGTTGGTAATGGTAAATTACGTGTTTTTTCGAATAAGGATGTCTCTATTGATGCAGTTTTAGCTTCAGCATGTCTTCCTTTCTTATTTCAAGCAGTTGAGATCGAAGGGCAACATTATTGGGATGGCGGTTATATTGGTAATCCACCACTATTTCCACTAATTAATGAAACTAAATCTCCGGATATATTGATTGTTCAGATTAACCCAGTTAATATTGATCATATGCCCAAAAATGCCCGTGAAATTTTGGATCGGATTAATACTTTGTCGTTTAACTCAAGTCTTATGCGCGAATTACGTGCGGTAAAATTTGTTACTGATTTGATTGATAATGGTGAATTAGACAAGCAAAAGCATAAGCGAGTTTTTGTTCATACTATTGAGGCAGAACGTATCGTACAAGAGCTTGGTGTATCAAGTAAGCTGAACACTGATCCTGAGTATTTGAAGTATTTATTTGATAGTGGAAAACAACTGGCAACGGAATTTTTGGCGAATCATTTTGATAAAATTGGCTCTGAGTCATCGACGGATATTACTGCTAGATTTATGTAACAGTGATTTTTAATTCTGCTAAGACATGTTATAATTACTAAACTATTGTAACCAAACACATGTTATAGCGTTGATTGTGACAGGGCGTTTTTACGCCCTAAAATTTTAAGATAAAGGCACTTATTATGATGGATATAATCAATATTATTCTTCATTTGGATAAATATATCGGCGTAGTTTTAGAAAATTACCATAGCTATTTTTATATTTTATTTTTCCTAGTGATTTTTTGTGAAACTGGTTTAGTGGTTACGCCATTTTTACCAGGTGATTCATTGCTTTTTGTTGCTGGTGCGTTTGCTGGAGCAGGACAGTTACATATTGGAGTTTTGATTGTAATATTGATTTTAGCCGCTTTCTTGGGCGATAATACTAATTTTATTTTTGGTAAATTTATTGGTGATAAATTATTCTCCAATCCAAACTCTAAAATATTTCGTCGCGATATTTTGGCTAAAACTCACGAATTTTATGAGCGTCATGGTTCTAAAGCAATTATCATTGCGCGCTTTATTCCACTAGTACGCACCTTTGCGCCATTTGTGGCAGGCTTAGGGCATATGACTTATCGTAAATTTGTAAGTTTCAGCTTAATTGCTTCGTTATTGTGGGTGATTATATTTTTATGTGGTGGGTTTTTATTTGGGAATATTCCAGTAATTAAAGAGCATATGTCATTGATCATTATGGCTGTTATGGTTGTTTCAGTGTTGCCAGCGCTAAAAATGATTTGGGATGCAAAATTTAAAACAGGTAAATAGATAATGGCGCAACGGATTCATAAGCTTGAAGATAATTTAGTTAATCGGATATGCGCTGGGGAAGTGGTAGAGCGTCCTGCCTCAGCATTAAAAGAAATATTGGAAAATAGTATTGATGCTGGGGCAACAACGATTAATGTGGAACTGGAGCAGGGCGGAATTAAGTTAATCAAAGTCACGGATAATGGTAGCGGTATTGCGGCTGATGATTTAACTCTGGCAATTGAGCGCCACGCTACCAGCAAGCTAAATAGTGAAGATGATCTGTATGCGATTCAAACGCTGGGCTTTCGTGGTGAAGGCTTGGCTTCAATTGCTTCGGTTTCATGGTTTAATCTCTCTAGTCGTGAAGCGGGTAGCACGGGTTATCAAATTAATAATATTTTTGGTGATGTGCAAGCGGTTAAACCTGCAGCCTTAAATCATGGTACCGTAGTTGAAGTTAAAGACTTATATCATAATATTCCGGCGCGTAAAAAATTTCTAAAAAGTGAAACCACTGAGTACCAACATTGTAAAACTGTTTTTGAACGTTTAAGTCTTTCTCATCCGGAGATTGCATTTAAGCTAAGTCACAATGATAAAGAAATCTATAATCTAAGCAATAGCGATTTACTTGGGCGTACGGTTGATCTTTATGGCAATAGTTATGCCCAGAAATATTTCACGATTGCTGAAATAGCGGGTGAAGATTTAAATTTATCTGGTTATGTTTATCATCCTGCTTATTTAGAGCAAAACAAAAATCTCCAAATATTCTTTGTCAATGGGCGTTATGTCAGAGATAAAGTTATTCAAAGTGCAATTAAGCAAGGTTTTAGTGGCGTCTTACATCATGAGCATAACCCCAATTATGTGTTATTTTTAACGATTAATCCGGCGGATATTGATGTTAATGTTCACCCGAGCAAAAGTGAGGTGCGTTTTAAGGATTCTGGTGCAATCCATAGTTTTATTAGTCGTTCATTAAAAAAAGCACTGGCGCTAACGCTAAGTTCAACGCTTGCCGAGGATAGTTTTACTGGTCGCAATCATGATTCTGATAATTATACTGGAACGCCTTATCCTCTGGGTAGTGGTTCTACTTATGATAAGCAAGTTAGTAACTTGCAGGGAAATGATTACCAATCTTTGGCGCAAAATTATAAACCTGCGCAATCTTATCAACGTCCGTTAGAAAATAACGCTGATTTAGTCCGTGAGTGGCTCGGTAGTTCACTTGGCGGAATGAATAAAACTTCTAACAGTGATTTATTTGTTGAAGAAGGTAATGAATTAAGTGGTGTTGCTAATAATGCAACCTTCCCACCACTTGGGCATGCGATTGCTCAATTACAGGGAATTTATATCTTGTCACAAACTCGTGATGGAATGATCGTAGTTGATATGCACGCTGCTCATGAGCGAATTATCTTAGAAAAGCTAAAACGACAATTAGGAACTAATGCGATTGCTGCACAGCAACTTTTGATGCCTTTGGCTTTGAATGTTAATCCGATTTTGATTGAAGCGTTACATAAGCATCGTGATGAGCTTAGTTTACTCGGTTTTGAGTTAGATGTAATCGGTGAACAACAACTAGCGATACGCGCGATACCGCTGTTACTTGACGGTGAACAAACTGAACAGCTGGTGCGTGACGTCTTACAGGATTTAGCTAATTTTGGTAGTAGCAATGTCATACTACAGCATCAGGAAGAAATTTTATCAACGATGGCATGTCATTGTGCGGTTCGCGCTAATCATCAATTGTCGATTGCGGAGATGGACGCACTGCTACGTGAAATGGAACAAACTGAGCGCTCTAATTACTGCAATCATGGGCGTCCGACTTGGTTTAAACTAACCATGCATGATTTAGATGGCATGTTTATGCGCGGGAAGTAAGCGGATATTTTAGACTAATTTAAGAATTTGAGTTGGTGCTGTTACATTGGCAATCAATTAACTACGCTCACATGTGTACCTGATATAATTCGTACTACTTCATTTATAAAGGTTAACAAGCATGAACAACAAACCTATAAAGAAAATTAATTGGGCAAAGTAGATGCAGTTACGATTATAAGGAAGCTCCCGAATTAACTGAAGAAATGATGGAAATTGCTTTTATTTGTCAACCAATTCTATCGGTGCCTAAAGCTAGTAAAAAAAGAGCTATATATGAAAACCAATAAACAAATCCAAAAAGAAATTGAAGCATTAGCAAATATGCCAGACAGTGATATTTATTATAGTGATATTCCGGAGATGGATAGTCAAATTAAATTTACACGAGTATCAAATAAGCAGTTTAACGAATTTGTGAATAGTGAAGTTGTATTGAGGGGGAGTGCTATTCTAAGTAGTCATAATATGATCGGAAATCTAAATGGAAAGTAATGTAGTCATTTGGGCGTGGGCTGAACATAATCAAGGGTTCTTAACCGTTATAGGCATTATTATAACCATTGTTATGGGTTTAATTGTTAAATCATCAATAACTAAGAATAAACAAATAGCAAAGAATAACGGCATTAATGCAAATAATAGTAAGTTTAATAATGTTGGAAATGGTAGAAAATAATGACTTTGTTTGATAATGTTAAAAACGAACAATCTGCTGATGGTGGCGGAATAAATGCCAACCGCAGTGTGTTAACGGATGTTGGCAATGATTATAGCGAAACGAATTACCATACTACAATTATAATCAATCAGCTCCGATCATCAAGCAATGATTTTCAAAACCTATTACCAAAGAATTTAGATTCATCTGATCCACAGATAGCAAAAAAGATTACAGCTCTACAAATGGGATACTTACAGAATCTTGATATTGATGAGCAGATAAAGCAAGTCTATGACCAATGTCATAGAATATGTATTAAGCAATTAAGCGATGATGCCAAATACAGGATTATTAAAAACATCATAAAGATAATACCAGACTTAACTTCGGCTGATCTATTGCTAATAAAAGAGATCACAAGTAAAGAAATTATCAAAAGACCCGAATATTATAATCAACCTACTGAAAATACGCACACATATAAGGATTTAATAACTAAATTTAGTAGGTTAGTTGATCTGTCATTGATAAATTTTAAAATTAATCTGGAAGAAACTAATCGAAATATAAAAGAACCTATACAAAAAGCTATGTCAACACTTGATGAACAAGATAGAAATTTGTCAAGAGTACAGGATACTATTAGTAGCATTCAATCCTCAGGTAAGTTTGGAAGTCCATACTCAAGTCTAAGAACCAGTAATTGGGGGCGTTTCAGTGGTCATCATGAAGATTTTATTTCTTATGAAATCGAAATATCAAAGGGATGTAAGGTAATTAGTGAAATAGTAAATGATATAAGAAATAGTGGCACTCATTTCGTTACACCAGAGCTTGAAGCCAAAATATGGGAGATATTAAATAACTAAACCAAATAAATATTTTACGTTGAATTGATATAGAGATAAGTCCAAAATAGCAAAAGTTTATATTTTTTAGCATAATTAGGCTAAAATCTAAATTTACTATTTGAAATATGTAGATATATATTTGTATAGTGTTATTGGGTTATGTTACGGGAAATAAAATTATGGAATTAGTACGATTAAATAAACACCTCAAAGATTTAAATATCTGTTCACGGCGCAAGGCTGATGAATTTATTGCCAAAGGCTATATTAAAGTCAATGGACAAGTAGTAACTGAGCTTGGTTTTAAGCTAGACCCTGTAACTGATAAAGTGGAAGTACTCTCAGGTGTCGCAGAAGAAAAAGCCCAATTTCGCTATATTCTGCTCAATAAACCTAAAGGCTATGTTTGTAGTAAAAGCCACGTTGATGGCAAACCAATTTTTGAGCTTTTGCCGCAAATTAAAGACCTAACATATGCTGGTCGCTTGGACAAAGAAAGTCATGGTTTGGTGATTTTATCCAATGACGGCAAATTTGTCTATAAAGTATTTGGCGCAGAATTTGCTAAAGAAAAAGAATATATTGTGCGAGTAAATAAGCCAGTTACTAAGGAATACCTTGCACGCCAAGCAAATGGGAGCATCGTACTGGATGATAAACAATTACGTCCTGCTAAAGTAAAACAAATTGGTGATAGTGTCTATAAAATAACTCTAACTGAAGGTGTCAATCGTCAACTACGCAGAATGGCAGAAGTTTGTGATTATCGGGTGATCGATTTGAAACGGATTCGGATTCATTGTGTTAATGATTATGGTTTGGATAGCGGTGCGTGGCGCGATCTGACACCTGGTGAAATTAAACAGATTATGGCACAATAGCGATGCAAATTCCGCAAAATATTATTGACGAAGTAGTTGAACGTGCTGATATAGTTGATGTGCTCGGTAAGCATCTCAAACTCAAGCGCTCCGGGCAAAATTATTTTGCCTGCTGTCCTTTCCATAATGAAAAATCCGCTTCGTTTTCAATTAGTCCACTTAAACAAATGTATCATTGCTTCGGTTGCGGTGAATCAGGGAATTCAATTAGCTTTGTCATGAAGTACCTTGGTTTGGATTTTGTCTCTGCCGTAAAATCGTTAGCAGATCAATATGGTGTACATATCCCCGAAGCCAATCAGGAAAAGTTTAGCAAAGAACAGATTCAACAACACAAACAGCATAAATTAGATATTAATCAAACTATGCTTAGTGCGATGAATTTTTATCGTAAAACCTTGGCTGGTTCAAGCTACGCCTTACATTATTTGCAGCATCGTGGATTAACTACGGCAATCATTAATCAATTTGACCTTGGTTTTGCATTAAATAATTTTCAGAATCTTGCGGCTAATTTCAATGATTATGCCAAAAATAAACTTTTACTCGATGGTGGTCTGGTAATTGAGAATGAAAATGGCAAACGCTATGATCGTTTTCGTGAACGGATCATGTTCCCGATTAAGAACGTCAAAGGCGAAATTATCGGCTTTGGCGGGCGAATAATCGGGCAGGGTGAGCCTAAATATCTTAATTCGCCAGAAACCGAATTATTTAATAAATCCAAAGAATTATATGGCTTATTTGAAGCCAAAAAGTCAATTCGTGATCTTAATCAGGTGATTGTAGTTGAAGGCTATATGGATGTTATTGCATTGCACCAATATGGTGTGACTAATGTTGTGGCAACCATGGGTACTGCGGTTACTGAAGAGCATATCAAGATTTTATTCCGATTATGTGATAATATTTGTTACTCATTTGATGGCGATAGCGCTGGTAAGAAAGCAGCTTGGCGCGCATTAGAGCGTTCGATGGGTTTAGTTACTGATGCCAAAGCGGTGAATTTTCTGTTTTTACCAAGTGAGCATGATCCAGATAGTTTCATTCGTGAGCATGGAGTAGATGGGTTTCGGCAAAAAATAAGTGATGGCTCAGTTGGCTTGGTAGCTTTTTTACTCAATCAATTAGTTGCAGAAGTGCAAATCAATACCGATGAAGGTAAAGCACGCCTAATTAGCTTAGTTAAACCCTATATTGATCAGATTAAAGCAATTGCACTGCAAGTTATTCTGAAAAAACAGCTGGCGGCAGTAGTGGATCTTGAACCATCGGTGGTTGAAAGCATCTTAAATAATCGGAGCCGTTTTGCATTTTTTAATCGTAAGCTAAAACAAATTGGCAATGCGTATGACAATGATTTAAAACGCTCACCTTTAAAAGTAAATCCGCTGACAGGTTTGGTAAAGTCGTTGTTGGCTAATCCTAAATTAGCGCGTGAGTTTCCTGTTCCTGAGATGGAAGTCTTGCAACGCTTAGAGCCTGATGTTCTCGAATTGTTTAATTTAATTAGTTATTTAGAAGCTAATTGTGACGAGTTTTCTGATATTGATATTATGAATTTGGCAACTAATACACAGTTTAGTGATTTGAATTTAGCTACTCTACATAGCAAAGTTGCCGAAGAGCGGGTGCAACATCAGACGACTTTTAGTTTGAGTGAGCAAGATTACCGGGATAATTTATACAAATTAGTCTATGGCAAAAAACGTAAACCCCTTCCTAAACTTGATTAAAAGGATTTAGACGCATGAAAAAAATCTCAACTTGGCAATTAATTTTGCTGTCTACTGGTGGCATGATTGGTAGCGGATGGCTTTTCTCGCCTTATTATGGTTTTCAAACCGCTGGTGTTGGAGTCCTGATTTCGTGGTTTTTGACCGCGTTACTAAGTTTGATTATTGGTTTGGCATTTGCCGAAGTTGCTAGTATTTTGCCAATTGTTGGTGGGGTAATGCGTTTTATTGGCGTAACTCATTCACGTGCTCTAGGCTTCCTCTTTGTCGTTTTAGGTTGGGTAAGTTATGTAGTTTATTTACCCTTGGAGGCTCAGTCAGCAATCCAATATCTTGGATTTTGGGTGCCAGCTTTAGTGCAGCAAACCGATAAAGGTGTTTCTCTCTCAATGATGGGATTATTTGCTGCTTTTGCGGTTATGCTGTTTTTAACTTGGTTTAATACGCAACATTTAACCAGAGTAGCAAAGGCTAATTCGATTGTTAGTATTTGGAAAATAATTATTCCTTTATCAATTGCGATCGGTATGATTATTGTTTTTGGAAATCCGTCACATATTGTAAATAACCATAACTTACCCAAGCTTGCTTTTGAACCTATTTTATTGGCGATAACTAGCTCTGGTTTGGCATTTGCATTCTCTGGCTTTCAAAATGGTTTGATTATTGCTAATAGTGCCGAAAATCCTCGTCGTGCAATCCCGTTGTCAATCATCGCGCCAGTGATAATTGGTTGGGTGATGTATAGTGCTTTATCGCTGATGTTTATGTTTTGCTTACCAAGTGAAAAATATTCAATGATAACGGGTGTTGCTCCATTGCTTGGATTATTGAGCTTATTTGGCTTGCATTATATCTATGTGATTTTATTTGTAGATGCGATTATTGCACCTTTAGGAACAGCTAACGTATTTACTACGGTAACGGGTAAGATATTATTTGGTTTGGGACGTGAGTTTTTCCCTAAGTCATTATTAGTTAAAGTAAATAAATTTTCCGCACCAGTTATTGCATTATGGATCAATATGGTAGTTGGTGTTTGCTTTTTATTACCATTCCCAACTTGGACGGAATTAGTTAATTTCTTGTCTTCATTAGTTTTGCTCAGTTGTTTATCTGGTCCGCTAGCTTTAATTATCTTACGTGATAAATTTCCTGAATTAGAGCGTAAATTTAAAGTACCATTTCCAAGACTTTTGGGTTATCTAGGCTTTGCCAGCTGTAGTTTCTTTGTTTATTGGTCTGGCATGGATAATTTATACCATCTGGTGTGGTTGATTTTATTGGTATGTGTTTGTTATTGGCTGATTTTTGCCCGCAAAAATGCATTCCTAACTTTTGTTAAAACTTGGTTCTTATTTGCTTATATATTAGCTTTGTATGCAATCTCTTATTTTCACAATCAGCATCTGATTAGTTTTCCTGAAGATAATTATTTAGTCTTTGCGGTAAGTATTGTTTTTGCTAAAATATTTTTAATGCATCAAGCGCGTAAAGAGGTTATCGCAGAAAATATTGTGAAATTGAGAGAGGAATTAGCTCGTGACAACTAATCCGATAATCATACCTAAAAATGCGCGACAACTATTTATTGATGCGCCATGCGGTAAGCTGGATATTTTAGAACTAATGCCTAAGACTTCTCCTTGTGGTGTGGCAATTATAATTCATCCAGATCCTAAGGGTGGTGGGACTTATACCAATAAAATTGTGCAAAGTATTGCTAAAGTTATGAATGCTAAAGGTTATATCTGTTACTGTCCTAATTTACGTGGAGTAGGGATGAGTGAGGGGGAGCATGACTTTGGTGTCGGTGAAATAGAGGACGCCCGAGCATTGTATGAGTATGTTCGTCAAAACTATCCTGATCTACCTTTATTTATCGCTGGATTTTCTTTTGGCTGTGCAGTAGCATCTGGTTTAGCGGCTCAAGTTGAGCATCATAAATTGGTCTTAATCGGTCCAGCGGTGACGCGTTACAGTGTAATGGTTCCCGATAAAAATAAAACTTTAGTTATTCATGGACATGATGATGAAGTAATTCCTATGACTGCAGTTTATGAATGGTGCGAATCGCATGATGTTCCGGTTAGTGTCTTTGTTAAAACTGGACATTTTTTTCATGGGCGTTTGGTACAATTGCAAAATCTATTAACCCAAATTGTGAGCTAAATAATGCAGGTCTGTCATATTACCTCAGTTCATCCACGCTATGATATACGTATCTTTATCAAAGAGTGTCAAGCATTAACTTCTGATCATCAAGTTAGTCTGATTGTTGCAGATTCACTGGGTGATGAGTTAAAAGATGGTGTTCAGATATATGATGTTGGACGTGTAACTGGCGGACGATTATCGCGGATGAAAATTGGCGCGCAACGTGTATTTAATAAAGTTCTTGAGATCAAGCCCGAAGTAGTTCATTTCCATGATCCTGAGCTATTAGGGATTGGGGTTAAATTAGCTAAGCTTGGCTATAAAGTTATTTATGATGTACACGAAGATGTTCCGAAACAAGTTATGAATAAACACTGGATTCCGCGTGGATTACGTCCGCTGATTTCCAAATTAGTGGAATATAAAGAGCGTCGTTCGGCAGCGCTATTTGGTGGAGTGGTTTGTGCCACTGAGATTATCGCTGCTCGCTTTAAGCAATATAACTCAAATACTATTGCGATTCATAATTTCCCGATTCTGGCAGAATTAATGCAGCAGGATGTGGCGTGGAATGATCGCCAAGACAGTATTTGTTATATCGGGAGTATTTCTGCTACACGGGGGATTATTCCATTGGTGGATTCGCTCGCGCTCAGTGGTGTAAGACTAGAGCTTGCTGGTAGTTATAGTGGTGATACAATCGCACAACAAATAAAGAATAGTGCTGGTGCGAAATTAGTCAATTATAATGGTGTGATTAATCGTCAGCAAATTGGTGAACTTTTAGCACAGGTTAAGGTTGGTATGGTTACGCTATTGCCAACGCCAAGTTATCTTGAATCATTACCAATTAAACTATTTGAGTATATGTTAGCTGGAATTCCAGTTGTTGCATCAAACTTTCCATTATGGCAGTCAATTGTTGAAGGTAATAGCTGCGGCTTGATGGTAGACCCAAGTGATGCTAGTGCAATTGCTAAAGCTTGTCAGTGGTTATTAAACAATCAGGATGAAGCAGAGAAAATGGGGGGTAATGGTCGCGAGGCAGTATTAAAACATTATACTTGGGATGCAGAGCTGCATAAACTCCGCACCTTTTATCGTGAATTGCGGTAAGATTTAAGCTTTAGGCAGGGTAACGCCAACTTGCCCCATATATTTACCATTACGGTCTTTATATGAAGTTTCGCACTCTTCATCTGACTCAAAAAATAACACTTGAGCAACCCCCTCATTAGCATAAATTTTAGCTGGTAGTGGGGTTGTATTACTAAATTCAAGTGTTACATAACCTTCCCACTCTGGTTCAAATGGAGTCACGTTAACAATAATTCCACAGCGCGCATAGGTTGATTTACCCAAGCATACCGTCAAGACATTGCGTGGAATCCGAAAATATTCTACTGTGCGTGCCAAGGCAAATGAATTAGGTGGGATGATACAATAATCAGCATTAATTTCAACAAAGTTTTTTGGGTCGAAATTTTTGGGATCAACTATCGTGCTATTGATATTGGTGAAAATTTTAAATTCATTGGCACAACGGATATCATAACCATAGCTGGAAGTGCCATAGGAAATTATTTTTTGCTCGCCATTTAGTTTAACCTGACCAGCTTCAAATGGCTCAATCATGCCATGCTCTGCCGCCATTTTACGTATCCATTTATCTGATTTAATTGCCATCTAACTTATCCTTGATTTATTTAAATGTCATTGTCATAATTTGACCTGCGCGAATCCCTAATTTTGGATCGCAACTGGTATTATTTACCATAGTTGCAACACCCAGTGCGCCTTGATCTTTTTCTAATGCTTGATAATCATGATACACTGCTTGCCATGAAACCTGACAAATTTTACCATCATTGCTATAAACGCCAGTAATTATTGAATTTTGAGGAATTAGTATAACTGTATTTGGGTAGCCACGTACGTCCTGAGTAACCCTAAATGCGGTAGAATTAAGTATTTTAGGTTGAGTCGGATTTGGGATTTCCATCGGTACCAAAGCAACGAGTGCTACATTTGTGCCTGGATTAACCCGATCTAAATTCTGAGTAATTTTGCTAGGAGTTGGTGACATAAATGAACATGATGACAAACTAAGTGCTAAAAGTGAGTAATTAAAAATTTTTTTCATAAATCTACTTTAAAATTAGAATTAAAACTTCGCTATTTTATCATGTCACAGGCTGCGTGTTTTTAAAATTCAGTTTACAAATAAAGAAGTTGTGACTTTGCTCTTTATTTGTGTCATAAATGATATTTGCATAATTGGCGAAATTAGTACTACAATTACGTTGCTCCAATGACTTTGGGGGTAATAGTTGTTATGTGTTTAATATGTTAGAGAAAATTAATATGCATTTAAGTCCTCGCGAAATAGAAAAACTAATGCTTTTTACCGCTGGTGAAGTTGCCCGTAAACGTAAAGCCCGTGGCGTGAAATTAAATTATCCAGAATCAATTGCCTATATAAGTTCTGAGTTGCTGGAATTAGCACGAGATGGTAAGAGTGTGGCAGAATTAATGAGTCTTGGCAAGACGCTTCTAACCCGGCAGGATGTAATGGATGGAATTGCAGAAATGGTAACTGAAATCCAGATTGAGGCTACCTTTCCTGATGGCACTAAGCTTGTTACGGTACACGATCCTATTGTCTAATTTTGTTGCACATAAAGAAAGTAATTACCATGATTCCTGGTGAAATCATCCATGCTAAACATGCTATTGAACTAAATACTCCAGATAACTCTCTTAAATTAAAAGTAGCTAATCTAGGAGACCGCCCAATTCAAGTTGGTTCACATTTTCATTTTTTTGAAGTTAATAAAAAATTAAATTTTATTCGTGAACTTGCTTATGGTATGCGTCTGGATATACCTTCAGGTACTGCGTTACGTTTTGAACCGGGTGAAGAACGTACTATTACATTAACTCCTTTTGGTGGCAACAAAATTGTCTGTGGTTTTAATGCACTTGTGAATGGCAGTTTAGATCAAAATAAACTTACCGCATTAATTAGATTATCTGAGCAACAATTTTTAAACAGTGCAGGAGAATAAAAAATGGGGGTAACTCTAAGTCGTGAGCACTATGTCAGTATGTATGGTCCAACTACGGGCGATAAGATACGTTTAGCTGACACTGAGATTATTATTGAAATTGAGTATGATCATACTATTTATGGTGAAGAAGTAAAATTCGGCGGTGGTAAATCAATTCGTGATGGAATGGCTCAATCCGCCTCAGTCAGTGCTGATATTGCTCCAGATTTGGTGATTACCAATGCAGTGGTTTTTGATCACTGGGGGATTATTAAGGCTGATTTAGGTGTTAAAAACGGTAAAATAGTTGCAATCGGTAAAGCAGGGAATCCAGATATTATGGATGGTGTGCATCCAGAATTAATCATCGGAGCTTCAACTGAGATTATTGCAGGTGAAGGGTTGATCATAACCGCTGGTGGCATTGATACTCACATTCATTTTATTTGCCCGCAGCAAATTGAAACCGCACTTTATAGCGGTGTTACTACTTTAATTGGTGGAGGAACTGGTCCTGCTGATGGAACTAATGCTACTACCTGTACCTCTGGTGCGTGGAATCTGGCACGAATGTTAGAATCGGCTGAAGAATTTCCGGTTAATCTGGGCTTTACTGGTAAGGGCAACTGTTCTACTCATGAACCATTGATCGAACAAATCAAGGCTGGAGCAATCGGATTAAAACTTCATGAGGATTGGGGTACTACACCTGCAGCAATTCGGAGTTGTCTGGAAGTTGCTGATCAATATGATGTGCAGGTTGCTATTCATAGTGATACTTTAAATGAGGCTGGCTTTGTTGAGGATACAATTGCTGCAATTGGAAATCGTACGATTCATACTTATCATACCGAGGGTGCTGGTGGCGGACACGCTCCAGATATTATTAGCATAGCTGCGTTTCCTAACATCTTACCTTCTTCAACTAATCCGACTATGCCATTTACCGTTAATACGGTTGACGAACATCTTGATATGTTGATGGTTTGTCATCATTTAGATAAACGTATTCGTGAGGATGTGTCGTTTGCTGATTCGCGGATTCGCCCAGAAAGTATTGCCGCCGAAGATGTATTGCATGACATGGGAGTTTTGAGTATGCTCAGCTCAGATTCTCAGGCGATGGGACGGATTGGTGAGGTAATTACGCGTACTTGGCAAAGCGCTAGTAAGATGAAACAACAACGAGGTAGTTTACCAGAAGATGTTGCGAATAATGATAATTATCGTGCCAAGCGTTATTTAGCAAAATATACCATCAATCCAGCAATTACTCATGGAATTGCCGATTATGTTGGTTCAATTGAAGTTGGTAAACTAGCGGATTTAGTTTTATGGGAACCTGCTTTTTTTGGAGTAAAACCCAAATTAATCATTAAAGGTGGTTTCATTGCAGTGAGTAAAATGGGAGATCCCAATGCCTCGATCCCTACGCCACAGCCAGTTTATTACCGCAATATGTTTGGTGCTTTTGGACGAACTAAGTACCAAACCTGCTTAACGTTTGTTTCACAAGCAGCGCTTGATTTGGGTGTCAAAGAACAGCTCAAGCTTGAAAAACAAGTTGTTGCGGTTAAAAACTGTCGTAATATTGGTAAAAAAGATATGCGTTTAAATAATGCTACACCTGAGATTAAGGTTAATCCTGAAACCTATCAGGTGCTTGTTGATGGTGTTGCGATTAGCTGTGAAGCAGCAAATATTTTACCTTTAGCGCAACGCTATTTTCTATTTTAGATTGTAACGAATGATAATCACTAAAATTTGTGGAAATTTAGCAAATACTTCATTACGTGCTAATCTAGACTTAGATTATATCGAATTAGAGTGGTTTGAACTTAATAAGCGTATCATGCGTAAAACTACGCGGAATAATTTAGAAATCGGTATTAATATTAGCGAAAATGGTTTTAGCTTTAATGATCAGGATATTTTATTTGATGATGGGGTGAAAGCGATTATAGTTAAGGTGATACCGACTAAATGTATTGCTATTGAACCAGCATCTAAGTCTGAGCTTGCTGTAGTTTGTTATGAACTTGGTAATCGCCACGCATCACTGTTTATTGATGAAAATAACCCTGAGCGCTTGTTAGTTCCTTTTGATCAGCCAATGCTGGTTTTATTAAAGAAAATCTTAGCCGGTGTTGAAGTTATTGATGCGCGCTTGGTTAAGCCATTGACAGGGCATAAAAACATTTCACATGAGCACCATCATCACTAAAAGCATGAATAATAATTTAGCTAAGCAATTTATCTTGCTGCAACTTAATGATGCGCTATTTCCAATCGGAAGTTATACCCAATCTTATGGACTGGAAACCTATGTTCAGCAAAACCGAGTTAGGGACAAAGTTAGTTTAGAATTATATCTGCATAGTATGCTGGTTAATAATTTGCTTTATAATGATTTATTGCTGGTTAAGCTAGCTTATGAAGCTGCGGTAGTTGGTAACGTAGATGCGATACAACATTTAGATGAATTATCTTCAGCAATGAAACCAGCCCGTGAAATTCGTGAAGCCAGTATCAAACTAGGTTCGCGCTTTATTAAAACGGTGCATTCAATGCAGCTAACTGTTTCTCAGTCGATTTATGCTGCTTATTGTCAAATGGTCACAGACCAAATTTGTGCCGGACACTTTGCTATGATCTATGGGGTACTGTGTGCTGTACTAGAAATCGATTACAGTGCTGCAATTAGTCATTACGCTTATGCTCAAGTGTCAGCAATAGTCAATAATGCGGTCAAACTAATTCCGCTAAGTCAAAGTGTTGGGCAACGAGTTTTATATGCTACACACCCTGTAATTGAACAAACGTTACAGCAGCTAAATTTACTAACTGATGTTGATCTCGGGCGTTCGGTACCAGCATTTGAACTACGATCAATGCAACATGAGAGGCTGTACTCACGCTTATATATGTCTTAATATACTCATTGTCTTTGAATCTTGGACTTTGTCGGATTTCAAAAAAGACTTCTTATGTAGTTCTAGCTACAATGCGTCGTCTTTTTTAATCAATACTTCGCGTCCAGGAATCAAATACTTCGAGTATATCTGCTGAGAATATGAAGCAATAGCGTCGTTATAAGGCTTCTCATGTACCTCTTTGCATGTACACTTCGTCGCCTTATGCCTAGCTCTTACTTTATCTTATGGCAGATAGATGTTATTAATAGAAGTTATTTTTTAGGAATACAAGATATGGCAGTAGTTAAAATTGGAGTTGCCGGACCGGTTGGTTCAGGTAAAACAGCGTTATTGGAACGTTTAACGCGATATTTATTTGATGATTATGATTTGGCAGTAATTACCAATGATATTTATACTAAAGAAGATGCTGAATTTTTAACCAAGAATAGTAAGTTGCCAGCAGAACGGATTATTGGGGTTGAAACGGGCGGTTGTCCGCATACTGCAATTCGCGAAGATGCCTCAATGAATTTGGAAGCGGTTGATGAAATGTGTCAACGTTTTCCAAACTTACAGATATTATTTATTGAAAGTGGTGGCGATAATCTCTCGGCTACTTTTAGTCCAGAATTAGTTGATGCAACTATTTTTGTGATTGATGTAGCCGAAGGAGACAAGATTCCGCGTAAAGGTGGACCAGGAATAACCCGTTCTGATTTGCTGATTATCAACAAAATTGATTTAGCTCCCTATGTAGGTGCTGATTTGAGCATAATGGAGCGTGATTCTCTGAAAATGCGTGGAACTAAACCATTTATTTTTACCAATCTTAAAACTGATCATAATCTAGATCACGTGATTAAGTGGATTAAGTCAGCGGTATTATTGGAAGATTTGGCTTAAATGCTATTTCAAGGATATACTCACGCTAAGTTAGAGATTAGTACTGTTTGTGCGGAGTCTGGATTAACTATACCTGAGCATGTTTATTATTCTGCTCCGTTTAAACTTACCAATTTTTTTCGTTTGCCAAATGGTGGTATTGAATATATCCTAATGAATGCTTCGGCTGGAATCATGGCAGGGGATAATTATCAAATTGATTTACAGCTAGCTAAAGGTAGCCAACTACTGATATCAGCTCAGTCATTTGAAAAGATTCATGCTATGCCTGCTGGTGCCGCCAAGCGTAAGGTTAATATTCAAATTGCGGAGAATGCCAGCCTAATTTATACTCCGCTACCGACAATTCCATTTCAGGACTCGGCATTTACCAGTACAACGGAAATCAGGCTATTAAGTGCGAGTTCGCGCTTGATCTATTCTGATATTATTTCATCAGGACGCGTTTTACGTAATGAATGCTTCGCATTTAGAAAATATCATAATTTGCTGAGTGTTTATCTTCTGGACAAAATTGTTTACCGTGATAATTGCTATTTAGTTCCGACAGAACAAAATTTAGCAACTTGTGGGATGTTCGAAGGTTATAGCTATTTGGGTAATTTGATTATCTATGGTTATATATTTAATTCTGAGTATTTAATGTCTATTCACGTCATCATTGATGAATCTGGTTTAGACTGTGGAATTAGCGCTCTTACAGGGGGTGGATATTTAATCAGAGTGCTGTCAAATGCTGCTGAACCAATCACCGAATTATTCAATTCAATCAAACAAGTAATTTAGTTAATAAATCGGAGTTGCACGGTTTTCAATTACTTTGTTTAATACAAAACTAGAATGAACTCCAGTTACTCCCGCTATTTTTGTGATTTTACCCAATAAAATCTGATGGTAATGCTCTAAATCACGAACAATCAGTTTAAGCTGATAATCAGCAGATTGTCCAGTAATTAATAAGCACTCAATGACTTCAGGGATGCCGTTGACACCTTTTTCAAATACTTCAAAACGTTCTGGCGTATGTTTATCCATCGAGATTGACACTAGTGCCATTAATCCCAAATCAAGCTTTTTGGCATTAAGAACACAGCGATAACCAACAATTATTCCATTTTCTTCAAGAGCTTTTACTCTCCGTAAGCACGCGGATGGCGATAAACTAACCCGATCTGCTAAATCTTGATTGCTGATTTTTCCTTCATTTTGAATCACCCGCAAAATCTCTTTATCATAGCTATCTAGTGTCATTGCAATAATATTTCATAATAATTATAAAGTAAGCAATTATATATCAATATTTAGCAATAAAAATATATATTTGCAATAATAATTCACTAAGTAAACTATAAAATATCGTCATAACCAATAAAAGGAGTTTACTATGCTAAAAGACCCATCTCGTAAATATATTGCTTCAGAGGTAATCAATTTTCCTGAAAGAACGTGGGTGAATAAAACGCTAACCCAGCCGCCAATTTGGCTTTCTACTGATTTGCGTGACGGTAATCAGTCATTATTTAACCCGATGAGTGTAGAGACTAAAACTAAATTTTATGCAGAATTAATCAAGGTTGGGCTAAAGGAAATTGAGGTTGGATTTCCGGCAGCATCTGAAATTGATTATAAGTTTGTCCGGAAACTAATTGAGGAAGATCTGATTCCAGATGATGTAACTATTATGGTTATGACGCAAGCGCGTCAAGATTTAATTCTAAAAACAGTTGAGGCGGTGCGCGGCTGTAAATGTGTGATTATACACATCTATAATGCTACTGCACCAGCATGGCGAGAAATTGTTTTTGGAATGTCAGTTAGTCAGGTTATGGATTTGATCGCAACCCAAGTTAGTTACTTTAAGCAACTAACTGATAATATACCTGAAACAAAGTGGATTTTGCAATACTCACCAGAGACATTTTCCTCTACTGAACCAGAGGTTGCTTTGGACGCCTGTAATACCGCAATCAATGCGTGGATGGTGAGCGAAGAGCGTCCAATTATTATTAATTTGCCAACTACCGTGGAAAACACTACACCCAATGTTTTTGCTGATCGAATAGAATGGATTAGTAATCGCTTGCAGCAACGTGAAAATGTAATTTTGTCGGTTCATCCGCATAATGATCGTGGAACAGGTGTTGCTACAGCCGAGTTGGCGTTATTGGCTGGAGCACAAAGAGTTGAAGGTTGTTTATTTGGTAATGGTGAGCGCTGCGGTAATGTTGATTTAGTTACTTTGGCGCTTAATCTCTATACCCAAGGCATTAATCCTGCTCTGGATTTTTCTAATATCAATCATACCGCAAAAGTTGTTGAGGAAGCAACCCAATTACCCATTCATCCACGCCATCCTTATGTTGGTGACTTGGTATTTACTGCATTTTCTGGTTCACATCAGGATGCAATTAAAAAAGGTTTTGCTTATCAACAGGGGAAAGAAATTTGGACTGTACCGTATTTACCGATTGATCCATCGGATCTTGGGCGGAGTTATGCCAATATTATCCGGGTAAATAGCCAATCTGGTAAAGGAGGTATTGCTTATATTATGGAAAATAATTATGGTATTACTATGCCTCGCAGAATGCAGGTTGAATTCAGCAGCATAATACAGCAAGCGGTTGATAGTTCTGAAACTGAAATGCCTCCAGAGCGCATTTGGGATATTTTTGAGCAAACCTATTTAAATTATACTACTAATGATCAAACTATGATTAATTATACCAGTCATAGAATAGATAATGACTCATTCGGCAAGAAGATTAACTTAGAGATTTGCTTGGGTAATAAAACTGTTCATTTAGAAGGGGCAGGCAATGGTACGCTTGATGCTGCGGTAAATGCCTTGGGTAGTCAGTTACAAATTATCAGTTATGAAGAAAAATCTTTGGGAAGTGGGGCAGATGCCTCAGCCATTGCTATAATAGAGTGTCATAATAGTCTGAGAAATGAGACTAAATTTGGTGTTGGAAAACATAGTGACATTACTACTGCATCGCTATTGGCTCTGGTAAATGTTAGTAACCGATTTTATTTATCACCAACCGTAGAAAATAGTTACTAGGTTGGTTAATTGTCTACTTTTAAATAAGCGTTTGGTTACTATATTCGAACAGATTCATCTGACTTGGGCGTTGTTTTGCTGCTCACTTACGACAAGTAGGCTTCGCAGCAAAACGCCTACCAGTATTTCCAATTTGTCCGAGTATATCTACTCACGTAAATTTACGTGCATTAAATTTCTAGTATAGTATAATTACTTACTTATCAAGCAAATGTAAACAGACTAGGAAAAGGGATCTTAATGCGTTTAGTAAAAATTTTATCAATTGCCGCTGCAGTTTTTAGTATTGCAGCTTGTACCAGTAATCAAGCGCCATCGGTTCAAGCATCTTCAAGTGAGGCTGGTTCTTCGGCGACTAGCAGTGTTGTTGCTAATTCGGTATTTTTCGCGTTTAATGGTAGCGATGTTACTGCTAAGTATAATAAATTATTAACAGTAAATGCAGGGTATTTAATTTCGCATTCTGATGCCAAAGTGCAAATCCAAGGTAATAGCTCTGAAATCGGAACAATACAACATAACCAAAAATTAGGTTTGGAGCGCGCACAAAATGTGAAACAAGCATTGGTTAAACTAGGCGTTCCGGCAAAACAAATCAGTATTATTTCATTTGGTAATACCAAACCAGCATATCCGACCGAGACAAGTGGTGAGCAACCAAAAAATCAACGTGCGGACATTGTTTATACTAGTACTCCTCCGTATCAATATACTTTGAAAAAAACTCCGATGATTGATACTTCGACGATGTATTAAGGAAATTATTTATAGATGGCGACATTTTAATGTCGCCAATTTTTTTGAATCAATAATTTGAGTAAATTTATGTGCGAATATGCTCATTGCTCTTGGTTAGATACTATAAAAAATGATAGAATAACGCTCTAAACCTTGCGATATCAGTGGACAAAAGAGTACGAAATCACGTTGTAGTTGCAGCCTAAATCAATTAACTTACATTTGTAGAGATTGTCGTTTTCATGCTTGATTTTACCAAAGATACCGATTGGTTTATTACTCCACATTATTTTGTTCGTAAAATTAGTTTACTTGACTCTGCGGTAGTTAGTTCATTTATTGATGACTATCTACAATATAGTAGTAGCGATGAAAGAATCCTACTGGCGGAGGACGCTGGTTTTTTGGGTGTGGATAAAGATACCAATAACATGATATTGCGTGTAGGGCTAATTGACAAGCGTAATCAACAGCTAGTCGGAATTATTGAAATTGAGCGCACACAAGACGACTCTATTGCACAAGTAAGAAGCTTTCTGAATGATCGTCATTTATCCTCGCAGGTGATTAAAGAGTTGTTGGTTTGGGTGATCGATCATAGTTTCTACTGTTTATATTTTAACCAATTAGTGATGGTTACCGATAAATATTGTGCTGATCTTGTTACAACGCTAGTAATGCTGAATTTTAGTAAAATTGAACAATCAACGATTGCTGTTAATAGTCTAGTCAATTCACAAGTAGCTTCTGATATTTATTCTCTCCACGAGCGACAATGGTTTGAGTGTGACGCAGCAGATGTTGCGCCGCTTAATCCGGATGTTGCCGATCAATATCTCCAAAATGTGGTAAAACCATATTTTCAAACGGCAATTACTAAATCATTGTACTCGGTAATTATTGATTTTCGTTATCAAACTATCTTATGTACTGATCAAAGTGCGCGTTCAGTTGGTTTGCTTAGTAGTGAGGATGCGGCTGGTACCAGCTATAAATACTATGCAAGAATAGATTTAGGGCAGTGGTATTTCGGCAAATGGTATAATGATAAAAGTGCCAATGTAATGCATCGCTATGCACGTAAAATTTTTAGAATTCACCAATATGTATTTAAAACTGGGTATCCGGCGAGTTTTATTGATTCATTGCCTTATGATCGTGGAATTCGCAGCTATCTTATGACTCTCATTCCTGTTTTTAATGAAACGGGACATGTTGTAGCAATTCAAAGCCTAGCTTTGAATTATCGGCTGGCAGGGTATCATGAGTATATTCAGAATCTTCTGGAACAAAAAAAAGCTCAAGTTGATACTCCGCAAATCAAGTTATCCAAACGTGAAGAAGAGGTTCTTTTCTTATTGATTTGCGGAATTACACAGGAACAAATCGCTGTTATTCTAGAAGTGAAACGGGAAACTGTTGCATCAATAATTAGAAATCAGTTGCGGGTTAAATTTTCATTATCAGTAGCAGGTACTAAGCTAGTTGTAGAAACTGCATTGTCTTATGGTTTTCCTTTTTCAATCCCTGAGTCATTATGGCGACCATCGGTAATTATTTTGGAGGAGAAGCTTGCTGATTGGTTAAAACAATATTTTTCTGTTGTTTAATCCTACATAATTGATTGACTTCATCAAAGGTTTTAGAATTTCTCTCACTGTTCCTTTCTGTTCTACTTATTTATTTGTTGTACCTAACCAAAAATGGTGATTGTTGAGCAGCAAAACTCTCTGCTATAATCGCACATTATTTTGCCATATTATTGATTTCTATTATATGACAGATTTTTAAGGGGTTAGATTAACTGATGATAAATAAAGAAAATAAAAAAAAACCACTAAAGAGCTTGGTTGGTGTGTTGATTTTATCCGCAATAGCGACAGCCTGCTCAAATGGGAATAGTTCGAGCAACAGTAGTAATAGCAGTAATAATGAAAATGGCGATGTAAGTAGCTTACAACTGATAGCACCCAGAACAATTTACAGCTTACCTTCGGGTATCGGAACTGGCTATATGGTAGTGAATAATCCGACCAATAAGATAGTAAAAAATCTCTTGCTACATGACAGAAATTAATTTTTTGCATTTTACCTCCATCGGTAAGTAACTAATGCACAGCGAAATAAGCTTAATTGCATCGTATAAATTATTGTTCAGTTTTTGAATCAATAAATCATA
>JACCDZ011364783.1_pt1 | contig 33563 bp, 34 predicted proteins | sample 7449551 | NCBI WGS metagenome assembly JACCDZ01 (sample SAMN15323452, study PRJNA562643) | freshwater metagenome | isolation source: river surface water | place: USA:Blue River Watershed | collected 2017-08-18 | reverse complement strand
CAATCTCCAAGGTTTTAAATAAACTTGATTTGGAAGCATTGCGTGAACAGATAATAATGACATATTACCTGAATCCCTAATCCAAGGTTCAGCGTTCTCAAGATTCCATTGATAATTGAAACTAAAGGTAACTCCTGTTGAATTTACAGTTGTTGCAGTAAAGTTTGTTACAGTACCTGAAACAGAGTTATTATCTATATTGTGAATAATCTCAACATCATATTCTGTATGATTATTATTCGGATATATGAAATTGGTTTCGTTCTGTTGTTTTATGTATTTTCTACTCATATTATTAAATATAAATTTTTTTATTTGATTATATGAACTGTGTTCCAATTACCTGTTCCTGAATTACTACTCCAATTCACACCATAATCACTTGAACCATAAATTAATCCACTATCAGCACAAGCCGCCATATATTGACCTGTTTGTGATACTGATACATCTTTTAAATTGGTTATATTTGTTCTAGATGTCCACGTTGCACCATAATCACTTGATGTATATACCGCTCCACTTGTATTACCTATAATTTGATATTGACCGCTGGTTGACATTGAAGACCTTGTCCAAGTCACATTTGTTCCACTTGGACTAACAGCTGACCAGTTAACACCATAGTTTGTTGAACGATAGATAAAATTACCTTGACTAACTACTGTTATATATTGACCATCAGCTGAAATACAAGGTTCATTTATTGAACTTGTTGTACCACTATTCAATAATGTATCTGTCCAACTTACACCATAGTTACTTGAAACTGACACACGAACAAAATCTCTTGAAGCTACAACATATTGACCTGTTGAATTTGTTGCTATATAGAAATAACCAGAAGTTGTTCCTGTCAATAAAGACCAAGTTGAACCATAGTTTGATGATTTAAATGTACCACCATTTGATGTTGAGTATTGATATTGACCATCAGAAGAACAATCAACATAGTACCAGTCTCTACTTCCCGCTGAAGCTATTGATGTAAATGTATTTCCTGAATCAGATGAACGATACATTAGACCTGGTCTAACAAGTGCAGTTTGATATGTTGCACCTGATGATGCACATATATCAACAAAGTTTCTATTTCCTGCTGCTAAGTTTTGATACCAATTACTGAAATTATCTTGACTTGTCCATACATAACCTAATACACCTGTACTTGAATTATCACTAATTGCTAAAGCAAAAGTACCTAAAGGATTAGGAGTTGGAGTAGGAGTCGGTGTTGGAGTTACGGTTGGTGTAGGTGTCGGAGTTGGACAATTTATAATTGTTTGACTTGTTCCACCACTAATACGTACTGCTAAATTTCCATCACTATACCATTGATTACCGCCAGCAAATAAAACTAACGGCATTGTTGGTGCACTTACAGTTCCTTGAAAATATTGTGTTGGATGAGTTAAACTAACATTATCTGACCAAATGTATGTATCTTTAGTTGCACCACACGCATTTTGATAAATTCCAGCACCTGTTCCATTCACAAGATGTGAATATAATGGTGGTATCGGTGTTGGACTTGGAGTTGGAGTTGGTGTAGGAGTTGGGTTAGGGTCAGGACACATAAAGTCATAACCATTTGGATAAGTATAAACAACGTTTGAAATTGTTTGTCCATTATACTTATTCAAATCACATCCTGCCATTACCAAATAATCATTAGATGTAACTAATACTTTCTTTACAATTGAACTTGATGGACTATTATTAAATCCATTATTAATTAATCCCGCACCAGCTTTAACTTCAAATGTATTATCGTATGTACCATTTGAATTAAATCTTAATACTCTATATGCACTATCGGCACCTGAATCACCGTAATTATCTAATTTACCTGCCGCAACTATTTTTCCATCAGATTGGATTCCAATTGTATTACAAGAACCCCATAAACCATCACCGAATGCATAATTCAATATGTTTTGTGTAAATCCTGTATCTTCTGTACCATTTGAATTTAATCTATTTAAACTTAAATTAATACCATCAGGTAAAAAGTTTCTTGTATTTGAACCAACTAATATTTTTCCATCAGATTGTATTGCAAGTGCGTAAACTTGCATACCAGTTGTAGTTCCTGTGAATGAATAGATACCTGCGGTAAATGTACCATCAATTGAACCATCACTATTTAATCTAACTAATTTGTATTTTGTACTTCCTAATGTTCCTGTTCTACTAACACCAACAACTAATTTACCATCAGTTTGTCGTGCTATTGTATTTACAATATCATAAAGATTTGTAAATGTAGATGAATCAAATGAAGTATCATAAGTACCGTCTGTATTTAACCTATTAATTCTTTGTTTATTATAATAACTACTTCCATCTGTAAAACCATCAATACCATAAACTAATTTTCCATCTGGTTGGATTATTGCGTATGTAATATTATAACCACCGCCAGGTCCACCAGAATAAACAGGATAAATAAATGTTGGGTCTATATTACCATTCAAATCTGTTTTTATAATTGGACTTGAAATTGAAACACCATTAGGGTCAGTATAGATATATGTTGGTGAACCTTGAATTATATATAATCTATCATTTGTATTATCAACTTGTATAGTAACACCATAACCACCGCCAGGAGTTACAATACCACCAAATCCACCAAAAGTTAATGTATTACCATTTTTATCAGTTTTTCTAATATATAAATTATTAAATGAATCTCCATTTTCAAATGTACCTGCAAAATAATAGTTTTTGTTATTATCTGTTGTTACATCATTTACACAACCAATTGTCATATTCCAACATAAATCAGGAATAGGAGTTGGGGTTGGAGTTGGTGGAACAACATATTTAATTCCACAACTTATTCTATATTCAAAATTATATGAATTTGGTAATCTTGTTGCAACAGGTACTAAAGAAGAACAAGGGTCGTTAATACTTTGACCTGTCCATCCTGTAATGTAAGTATCAATAATACCGTCATTACCATTGGTGTCATCTATTGTATAATCACGTCTTATAACATCATAAAATGTTGTTTGACCTGATAACACATCAACAACACAAACTTGAATTGTATCACCTGTGTATATATAAGTTGAATATAATTCGTTTGCTTCACTATATTGTAAATCTCTATATTGTCCGTTAATTTTTGCGTAATAATAATCTCCACCGTGTCCTGCAACTTCTTCATCAAAAGTTATAATTAATGAACCTCTAACACCCAACTCAGCACCTGGTGTAGGAGTTGGAGTCGGAGTAGGTGTAGGAGTTGGAGTAGGTAATACACCATAATAGGTTGAACTACCTGTTAATATTCCCCACGTATTCTTAATTGTGTTAAAGTTAGTACAATCCTCAAATAAGTTTATACCTGTTCTTGTTACACCTGAGTTAGTCCAAAACGTTGGCATATTTGATGATGAAAACGCACCACCACTATCCCATATATTATTTGTTAAACTATCATATTCCCAAGATATTCCTGATAACGAATATGTGGTTTCATCAACCTCATACATTGTGTATGGAATGTACTTAGGATTACCACCTTGTATATTATTAAATGTTGCAGTAAATCCTGTTGTACTTCCTGTTAAAGCACCAACTTGATGGTCATAATAAACAGACCAACCGAAGTTACTATCCAACATATTTGGATTGGTAAAGTCAGTCTTTAGTTTATATACTTGACTTGGATTGTCACAATAATAGTAGAAGAAGTATCTATCAGGATAAGTCTGTGGATTAACATTCAATTGTATTAATTCACATTTAGTTAATTCTCTTTGTGTTAAGTTGAACTCAGATATTTTGTTCCAAGTAAAATATTGTTCTTGTATTTTGATAATATCATTAGCTTTCAAATTCTTAACATCTGAATATTTCAGATTAAAGAACCCTGTTAAAAATCTTGTATTTTGATTATATACGTTTCTAATTCTATTGTTATAAAATCTATTGTACGCATCAAAATTTGTATATGTATCGTATGTTCTTTCAGTACTTGTTAAATCAACCGTTTCTTCTGAGTTGAATAATATTGATAAACTATCGTTATTGATTTTATATTCATCAGCTAATCCTATCGGCATTGTATTTGAAATTGCTGGTAGTTTGTCTGATTGGAAAACTGATGACGCGTTGGTATCACTTACATAAATACTATAAGTAGAATACGCGTTTTGTGGATATGTTTCGTTAACAACATCCAAGAATGGATTAAATCCACCTACCCAAAAGAATAATTTTGGTTTTGTTTTTAGACCTTTGTATGTCCATCTAACCTGATTATTGTCATCATTCTCATTACTTGCTGCATAGTTAATTCCTAACGGTAATCCTATATTACCTGAGTTAACTTGTGAATCCCATCTTCTTACCAATTGTGGTCCGAATATGGTTTCAATTTTCTTTTCTTGTGATTTGAAATATGTAGGGTTATAAACATTAGCCTGACCATAAATCAATTTATTTCTGTCCTTGTATTGTTTATTTCCGTCATCGTTATCTTCAAGGTCAGTTAATGTCAAATCACTTTCTACATAATTCAATGCAGGTTCAACTGACCATCCTTTGTCATAACTAATCTTATCAGTCCAATCATAAATGTTACCAGTACCTATGTAAAAGTCATACGGCTCAATTTTAATTTGATTTGGTATGTCAGGATTAGAAATAAAAACAAGGTTAAATTTCTTAGCTATAGACGATAATATATCAATTTGTTTTATCGTTGGGTCAATTACCTCAGCAAAGTTAATATAGTCACCATCAACGTATGATACTGTATCACCAATTGGTTTTGGAAGATATTGAATCCTTGAACCATTAGGTGCTTGTGGCGAAGTTCCACGAACAAATGTTATATCACTACCCCCACCAATTGTTGTTCCTGTTGTTCCTGCTCGTATAATTGGATTAGAAGTAAGAGTAAGAGGACCTTGTCTGAATGTAATAAATACATTAATATCCTGTAAACAATATACAGGAACACCACTACCTCTCTTCATTACAAATGCTTGTATAGTTTTTGAGTTAGGTTGGAAGTAATTTATCTCAATACCTTGTGCAGGTAAGTTTTGTATTGTATTGATTCTGGTTGAGAACTTAGTTTTGTCAGATGAGTAATATCCGTACATATATAAGTTCTTCATCCAAGGAGTATTAAAAAAGTCAGACTCTATTGTGTAACCATAGCTCTTGAACATTAATTTAAGTAAACTCCAAATATTTAAAGCAGGTTTTAATTGATTACTCATCAATCCTTGACCTGGTGAATTAATTTGATATTGTTTTACACCCGCAGCCCAAGCTGCTGCTTGAGATGAATATGAGTTAATTGGACTCGTTGATGTATATAATCTTGTTTGTAGGTTTACTGTTGAACCACTTTGGTTAACAGTTGTTCCTGTATATTCATAACCATTATGAACGATAGGATATATATACGTATATGGATATTCACTATCACGTTCAAAGTTAGATTTATAGAATAGATTGGTTACATTATATAAATTGAACTCGTGATTAAATTCATATTCATTATCCTCAAATGGTAAATCTTTTAATAAGTTGTTTCCGATAGCACCGAATAAATTAGATACGGTTGAATATAATGTTATATCATATTCAATCTTACTATTCATTACAGATACTTTATTTAATTTAAGGTATCCTCTAAACAACGGTTCATCACCTAATAATACATCACAAAGGTTTCTTTGGTTAGCATTAAAATATAATGATTGTGCATCAACGTTAAAGAAACTCTCAAAGAATTTGTTATTCTTTTTAGAACCTGGTATCGTTAATCCAATTGTGTAGTCAGTATTCTTTTTTGCAATATCTTGTAACTCCGCAAATGATTTATTTAACTTGATTGGAATGTCAGTATATAAATCTAAAAATTCAAAATTTGCTACTGGTTGCCAATATATTGATGCGGGTGTATTTGGAATATTCCCTGTGTTGTTTGGTAACAACGATACATAACTTAAATTGTTAAAAAGAACAATATCAAAGTCATTATAAGTTGTTACATCGGACCACAAAGTAGTACCTGATATATTACTTGGAATATTTGTTAAGACCCTTAATACGGTTTGTTGTTGTGACATATATTAAAATCCTCTATTTACGAAATAGCTATCAGCGTATTTTAACGTTATTCTATATTTATTAAGTTTTCTATGTTTCTTGGTTATTGTCTCAACCTCAGTTGATAATATTTGAACAGGTCTTAAATCTTTATAAACCTTATCTTGTCTATCCATTGGTGAAATAAAATCAGGATGTACTTCATATACTTGTGGTGAATAAAACAATTGTTGTAACCATTCACCTTGTTGTACTGTTAGGTAATCACTTTCCAATATAATCTCTCTATTGACATCTGTTGAGAATGTCTTTGTACTTCTACCATAATCTCTATCAGGTCCTTGTAAGTCTGTTGAATAGTATCTACTATCGTAAGTTTGTGCACTTATCTTTTTGGTATCTTGTCTGTAAGATACAAACGTAAAATAATCGTATCCACCTCTCGCGTTCATCCACGCAAGTCTTGTATTTTCAGGTGCACAATTGTTATACAGATAGAAAAAGAACTGTTCTGATACAGGACCTATTGGACCTACTGTTACTCTTTCAGTTTTATTTGTTGGATATGAATAATATAGTTGAACTGTATAATAAGCAACATTATCAAAATCAATTACTGAAAATATATTCAATATATCTTGTGGACCACAAGGTAACGCAAATGGTCTTAATGTAGCGGTGTATCCTGTTGGTGACGCATAAGTCGTACCACTAAAATTTAATTGTTGTTCAAAATAATCTACTTCAGTATTATTTTCATCAAAAAATGTAAACACCGCATAATCAGCTTCAATTACCATCCTATCTCCTGTTTGTCCGTTTAAATAATATAATACGTAATTTTCATCGGATTGTATATATTGAATACGTGGTGCATCAGTTAGGAATCTAGCCGTTTCACTTTCCTGTGGAACTGTTGGATAATCCATTAAGTATTGTGACATCGGTGATAATCTTCTGTACACATCTACTGTATTAACAGTTAATCCTGTTCCAATTACAGTTCCTAATTCTTGGTCAAAGTTTGGTAGGATATATTTATCCCTTCCCATTTGGAATGAACCACCAACGTAATCAAATATATTACCTGTATTCGTAAATCCTGATGGACTGAATGTAATATCAGTCGTGCAAGTTGGAATGTCAGTATAATGAACATAATTGTTTACAGGTTCACCAAAAGTTTGATATGTAGGTTCAAGTACAGTTTCTGTTTGACCTGTTATGTATCTATAACCATATTTAAAGTTCGCTTGAATAATATTAGGATATGGATTATTCCAATTGATTTGTTGTGTTGTACTGTACCAATCATTCAACCAATAGTAAGTATAATGTTGTGATTGAATAAAGTTTGACATATAGTCGTACGCTCTCAAATTGAAATTATATGTATAGGTTGAACCAGATTGTGTAACCTGATATGGTACTAAACTCATTCTACCAACCTTTGTACCGTTACCATATAAATCAACATCTAATTCCATTGATGGTACGTAAGTATCACCTGTTAAAGTAATTCCATAGGTTCCACCTCTTTGGTAAACCATATCGGTACTTCTTCTAATTTGAGTGTTACTATTAAGAAAATTACTATATAATTGTGGATAACCAAAATTCATATTCCTTCTATTAAATTAATTAAATCATCATAAGACTCGTTCTCTAATAGTTCCATTATTCTTGGGTCATCCCCAATCATTTCTAATGCAACATCTAAAAAATTGGATGGTCTTATTCCAAACTTCTTTATATTATTTTGTATTGCAAATGCAAAACTTCTTCTTTTTATAAATCTTCCTCTCTTATCTCTTCCTGTCAATCCTCTTGATATAATCCATTTTTCTAACACATCAATCGGAACTCCTCTCTTTCCTGGCAATCTTCCTGATTGAACCCACTTAGAATATTCCTCAGCTAATACTTGAATTACAGTTTCACCTTGTGATTGTTTAATATTCACTTGGATACTATCTCTTAACTTACCTGATGCAACCTTATTTCCAACACCTCTGAATTTTGCAAACCCAAATGGATAACGTTTTTGTTCTAACGTTTTTTTGAGTATCTCTTCAATAATTGGTGCTATCCTTTGTAAGTCCATATTATACTATTAGTGTCCAAGCCCCATTATAGAAGTAAAGTTGATTTGACGAAGACACTGCTAAGTCTCCAATATTACCCGCTGGTAATGGGTTTTGTGCTTTTAAGTTCATTACTGTACTAATACTAACAGAACCTGTTACTTGTGTATCATCACCAATTTGTAATGGGTCTGTTCCTTGTTTATGGAATATTCTTGATGATGCTTGTGTACCTAATTCAAATTTATCATCAAATACTGAACCTGATGAATAAGATGTTGCACCTAATAAAAGGTTTTTAGAACCACCTGCGTGACCATTATGTGAACCGATAAAAATGTTACCTGAACCTGATATAAAGTCATCACCCGCACCTTGAATAATTGAGTTATTAGAACCTGTGGCAAATGGTGAGAAGAATCCGTTAAACACCATATTCTTTTCAGAACCTGCAAAGAATCCACCATTTAAACCTTGAACGTTACCAACAACTGTGTTGTATGTATCTGTATTTCTATATAACCAGTTTGAACCACCTAATGTCCTAATTACACCTTCATTACTTGATGTACCAACTCTTAATGGTGATGAACCTGATATTAATACACTACCTGTAATATTTTGTGTTCCTGCAATTGAACCTGTTGTAATTACAAAATTTGGTATTTCAATTGCACCTGTTATACCACCACTAACATTTAATCCACCTGATACAATTAATGAACCTGATACGTTTACTAATGAACCTGATGTAATCCAAAATCCTGTTCTTCTTGCACCAGTTCCTGTACCTGTACCTACTGCAAATACTATCTCTTGTGATTGATGTAAACTTGTTGCGTCGTTATATCTACCGAAGATTGCAGTACCACCGAACGCATTTGCTGGATGTGTTCCTGAAACAATTAAGTTTTGTCCCCAAACAACTGAGTTTTGTAAACTTGAAAATTCTGAACCTACTGCTGATGCGGTTACAGATAATGCACCACCACCTAATAAGTTACCTGTTACAGTTCTTCTATTTGTAGGATTTGAACCTGATACCCAAATACCAACTGCATTACCACCAATAATATTATTATTTAAAGATAAACCATTAACCATTCCTGATGCTGAACTTGATACCAAGTTAGTCACAGTTAATGAACCACCATTAGTTAAGTTACCTGTCATCGTTACAGATGAACTAATATGGTTTATAGTATTTGTTGCCGCTCCAAAATAGTTTTGTTGAAATGTTGTTAAGAGTGGTAATTGAATGTTGTTAGCATTAGATATTACTGCACCATTATTAATGTTATTCAAATAGTTCATAGAACCACTCTGATGGTTAATAGCTACCGAATTGAAAACACCATTATTATTAATATTTGGTGTTAATAACGCTCCTGATGTAAACGCCATCGCAATAGATGACATATTAATATTGGAGTTTGTGTTTGGTCTATAAACAGATGCGGTATTTAAAGTTTGTGTACCTGCTTGAATATTTAGATTACCATTACTATAACCATAAGTTCCTACTGCAATTGAACTTGGTCTTGGACCACCCATAAAAATATTATTGGAACCTGATATAACAATTGAACCTGTTAAGTTTGCTGTTGCAGGTCCTGTTGTACCACCAAAGAATATATTTGATTGTGATATTGCTGCTGATGCTGATATGTTTGCTTTAACCGAACCTGATTCATAAGCTTCAGAACTAATAAAAATCATTCCGTTATTTAGACTGTTTCCAATTAAGGAACCTGAAATAACTTGACTACCTCTGAATATATTTGAACCTGTTGTTGCATAACTACCTGTTCTTGCATCCATAGATGCGGTATATGTATTGAATGAACCTGTATCTAATTTCTGATTAACAGAAGAAGTTGTTGCAAGTCCTAAATTTCCTATTGATTGATTTTTCCATAAACCATAAGAACCTGATGTGAATGCTAATAGTTCACCTGTTGTATTTGCGGTGTCAATCACGTTATGTAATTCACCTAATTCGTAACCGTTCTCTGCTCTAAAGTATATTGAACCTTGGTTAACGTTTTGTCTAAGTACTTGACCCAATCTAACTGATTGAGATGGTGGTGTAACACTTGCAGTTGAATATGTTCCTGATGAACTTAAGAATAATAATTCACCAGCAGGGAAGTTAACAGTATTTAAACCTGTTACTTTACCTAATACAACCACATTTGCAAATCCATTTGTAAGAACATCCTCACTCAACATACCAAATACGTTAGCACTTAGTTCTTCATTAATGAAACTAGCACTATCAATTAATGGGTTGTTTCCATCCGCACCTACAATTCTAACAACTGTACCTCTTGTTAAAGTACTTGGGTTATTATTCTTAGCAACAACAATTACATCACGTGCAATTGACGCAGTATCAGCGTTAACTGCGTAAGATGCAGAAACAACTGTTCCTGCAAAGAATGATGCAGTGTCAGCATTGATTGCGTGTGAAGATGATAATGCGTTTGTTGCGTATGATGCAGTTCCTTGTAAAGAACCTGTAATACCATTGGTCACAGTTAATGAACCTGTAATTTCTACATCATCAACTATTATAACTTTATTTATACCTGATGTAGTAATTGTAATGTCACCAACACCCGCGGGATTATTAATAGTATTAGTTAATAATGCGGTACCAACAACTACGCTACCATCAGTTCTAATTTCACCTGTACTTCTTAAAGAACCTGTTATAGATAAAGAACCCGATGGTAATTTAACCGCACCCCATAATGTTTGTGTATCATCTTCTGCGTCACCTAATTGGTTTGAACCACTTGAGTAGATTACTGAAGCGGTTTCATAAACTGTGTTTACGTATGTGAACGATGCTGATGTGGCACTGATTGTACCTTCAACATTTAAACTTCCTGTGATTGATTGACTACCACCAATAGAACCTGTGGTAATTAAACCATTTCTATTGATAGACCCTGTAACACCTTCTAACGCAGTCAATCTATTATTCTGACTTAAATCAGTTGTTGCTATACTTTGCGAAAGCGAAGTAAGCGATGAAGTAGTAGCATAAGAACCAGTGCTAGCGATAAGACTATTAACCTTGCTATCATTTGAACTTGTATATGAATTAAAGGAACTTGTTTGTAAGAATCCTAAGTCAATTATTTGTTGAGAACCTGATATAGTTCCTGATGGTATTGAACTCGTTACTGATAAATTAAATGTTGAACCATCACCCTTTGTGAAAGTTAAAACATTACCCGCAACACTACCTGTTTTCATTAATGAACCTGTATCAGCACCACCAACAGGTGCACCGTTTACAGTAAAGGTACCAGATATGTTTACCTGTGTTCTACTTATTTGTAATGGACTATTCCCACCCAAACCATCTTGAACGGTTTGTAATGTTGATGTTAATCCTGTGGTACTATCTGTAAGTTTTAATAAACCTTGATATGATTCTGATACATATAGATTCGTAAGTTGTCCCATATTTTATATATATAATATTTTTTGTTTTATACGTTCTTCCAATCTTTTGATACGTTCTTCCACAACTCAGCAACCTCAGCCCACGTAAGTCCTGCGGTAAACGGTAATTCAGGAAGAACACATCTGTTGTAATCATACTTCTGTATAAAGTGAAAGTCAATTATCCATCCTGCTAAGATTGTTTCTGTCTTTTCGTAGAATGGTTGAACAGTTGCATCCCAACCCGCTTCAAAGTCTGAAAGATATAACTTAGCAAAAAAGTCTTTAACAATTTCCAATTGGTCTGATAATACATCACCAAAGTTTGAAATATCGTTATTTAACTTATCTACAAAGAATACTTTAAACCCTAAATAAATGTTTCCTGTATGAAAATGTGTACTATCAGGTAACACATACATACGTGGGTATAATGGTTCTTGTTTGGTTATTATGTCGTTAGTTAATTGTTCTACATCTCCAAATCCGTATGAATTAACCTGTAAGTGTAAATCAGCAAAGTCCTCAAATTGACTCAACACATATTTGTAACTATTATATTGTTGGTCTTCAGGAAATTGAAAGTTATTTAATACAGGTGGTGTACAACTGTTGTAATCAAACGCAACTTGGAATGTTAGGTTTAGTGTCCATCCACCCAAGATTGTTTCAAATCTTTCAAGGAAAGGAAATACATCAGGGTCTTCATCCACAATCAAATTCCAACTAAAATCTCCTTGAGATGCAGTATAAGATTGTAATAGAATGGTCCAAATGTCCATAACCGTTCTCAAAGTATCTGACATAACATCAGACTGATTGGATTGGTCATCCTCAACCTTATCCATCACAATAACGGAAAAACGATAATGTAGATGGTTTTCGTTCAACTTAACCTCACCAGGGACAACGTACATTCTTGCATATTCGGGTTCCTGCTTCGTTGTTAAATCATTTGTACATTGAGCAAGGTCACCAAACCCAAAGGATTTAATCTGTGGGTGACGATAAGCGATTGACCCTAAGTCGGCTAAAATCTGTTTATAATTAATTGAACTTGTATTCATCCTATCATTAAATATAAAATTATTGAGAATGTGTTATGAAATTTTATTCATAGCATTCTTGGTTAACCTTTCCTGTTCCTTATCATATTGTATCAAAAACGATAACTGATTCAGAACTTCTATGATGTTTTTCTTGAAGATGTATTCGTGCTTAGTAAAATCATTTTCTGCAATTCGGTTGACCACGAGGAACCATCCGTAGGTTTTCTGGAACGAATTTTGTAAATCATCCTCCACATATACCATATCCACTTCATCTGTTTCCATATCGATAAGGTCGGCATCGAATATTGCTGGGAATAATCTAAATATCTCTTTGCGAACTTGATAAAAAAAAACTGTGCACCGATTACGTACTTAATATCTAACTTCTGTTTAAATAGGTCAGCTCGTTTCTTGAGACTTTCCATATTGTATTCCTCAATCTTAAAGTCGTGTTCTGATGTTTGTTCAACTATTGGTCTATACATTACTGCTGCTAAAACGTGTAACATATCCAATAATTCTTCTGGTGGTTTACTTGAAATGGTATCCATATCCACAAACTCAGCAAAGCTTAGGTCCTTCCAATTTGGAAAGAAACCATAATGAACCCCATCCAATTCAAATCTATCGTAGAATGTTTTATCAGGGTTTGACATTTTTGATAAAACGTGATACGCTAAATATTCAATCTCGTTATATTCTGAATCCAACAATAAGTCTAATGGTGCGTTGGAAACTATATTCAATAACTTTGCAGCAAAGTAATCTTCTGTAAATAAATCTTTTACCTTGTATATCTTAACATAATCACCAATCGTTAGATAATCAGGTATATTGTATTCTTGTCCTTCTATTCTAAATTTTATCATACTATACAAAAGCAATTGCATAACGACCTGTGCTTTTCAGGTTTTTAATTTCATAGTACATTCTCATCATCAGTGCGTCAGATAAGTCAGGGGATTTACCCAATATCTTTTTCATCTCATCTTTTGATTGAACTTGTACCTTATTATCTTTATCCATATCTTTTAGCTTGATTGCTAAAAGTTCTTGTGTTAATTCATCAACCACAGTTGGGTCTAATATATTTAAACTAATCTTTCCTTCCTTAAATAACTCAGATAGTTTTACATAACATTGAGATTTAAGATTGGAGAAATTCTGTTCGTGTAGTGCTCTACTATTGTTCACAAAGTTTGTTCCTTTAATTTGGTCAGCAACTCCGCCACCAACGCCATCAGAGTCAACTATAACATTATTTGGATGAACTCCATATTTAGCAATTAACTCCTTAATTTCAGACGATAATTCCACAGTTGATAGTTTGGTATAGACAAACACTTCTAACACAACCAGTCCACTCCAAACGATTGCCACGGACCTATCTGTTCCGAAACGTGCAACGTCAACTGAGATATATTTTTTATCCGTTCCTTGTGGAACGTTTGAGAATACCGAATTGGATATTGAGTCAAAGTCAAATAAGTTATCAGACTCATCCATATAATTCCAATCACCTTCCAACAATCTTTTCCTTTGTGCTGATGGTAATGTTTTTAACATCTCAATATAAGACGCAGGTAAGTGAGGATTGTCCATCGGTAATGCTGGTACAAACTTCATATTCTCAGGTAAACTATCCTGTATATATGGAAGATAAAATACTTTCTTTAACCATACTTGACCAGGGTTACAGGTCATTAATATCTTTGGTTGAAGTTTATATTCATTTAACTTGAAACGAATACGTGATTTAAGAATTTGATAGGAGAGTTGAGATATTTGAGATGCCTCGTCCACAAAAACTGCGGTAAGTTCCAAACCACCAAGACTATCAAAGTTTGGGTCTGATGGTTGGTATTGTAAATCTTTTAATATTATCTCTGAACCATTTTGGAACGTTATAACGTTACTTTGTCCGTTGTAGGTATAATGTTCCCCTGACTTTAAGTTCATTGATTGTAGGGTCTCAAATAACGTATTAAGGGTAGTCATCTTTAACTGAGTTAAAACAGTTCTACCAATTAAACATCTGATACCTTTATATTTTAAACATAACGTTGTAATCCATAAACAACCCAACCAAGACTTTCCCGCACCTGCTGAACCACCATATAACACTTCATTGGTTATATCATCCATCAGTAATCTCCACGCTTGAGATTGTTTCTTTGTTAGTTTAATATCTATATTCATATATACGGTTAGTCAAAAACGAAGTTTTACGAGTAATACATCACAAAAAAAATTAATCTGTTAAATTAATATTGATTGAAATGGGTTCTCCGTTTGATGTTATGTCAATCTTTCTTTGTTCAAGACCATAAAGTTTATTGATGTCAGCTAAGGTCTCCCGTTCCACCCTTTTATTGTTGTCAGCTCTGGCCCTAGCAAGTAAGTCAAAGTACCTACTGAGTTGTTCCGAGATAATCTCTTCCGTCTTTTCATTGAACCTTTGTTGTAATCTATCTTTACAATCTTTCCAAATAGTTTCAGCAGAACGTTCTGTGATTCCCCATTTCTTGGCTCCTTGTTGTCTAAATTCTGTGTACGATAATTTCTCATATAATATCATTTCAAGTGCTTCAGGAATACGTTCTTCGTATGTTGCTATATTTGATTTTCTTCCACCTTTGTTTTCTTTTTCCATTATAGTATTGCGTTTAATTCATATTTGAGATAATTACGTAATCTCTTTGCTTGTTTATTTCCACAACTTCCACACGCAAAATCAAACTCTTCATTGAATAGTGCCATATATACATCATTGATAAACTTCTTCTCTTCCTCTTTAACATTACCAAGATAAGAATACGCTTTCTTAATATCTTCTAATGTTGGTATATATATGACTTCCAACTGTGGTAGTGGTGCAGTTATTTCTTTTTTCTTCTTACAACTTGAACATCCCTTCTTTTTTTTAGCAGGATTTTCAATTGCTTCTTGTTTTAACTTTTCTAATCTTTCTAACTCCTTATCCATTATCATCCTTTTTTTCAATATGATAGTCGTCTAAGTTATTATAATAATCATTTAACTGTTGAGCGTGTAACTCATCAGGTGTTCTAATTGGTTGGGGAGTTGGTGTTGGTACTATCACCGCTTCCACATTCTTTGGTTTTTTACATCCACATCCCATATTAAAATATATTATCTTTTACTAATTTCTTTTGTTCTTCTTTCTTTTCGTTTATCAACTCCAATAACATCAACATATTACTTCTGTGAGGTTCTGGTTGTTTCATAATCTGTTTTAAGGTATCTTCCTCAATCTTCTTATTTCTCTTCTCCTGTTCCTTTCTTAATTTTCTTGCGAGTGTTGAAGCCATTATATTGTTCTTTGTTTATATGTTATACTTTTCTTATGTGCATATAATACACCTTGATAATCTATATCCAAATGTGGGAACTTATAGTAATGTAAATCATATCCCGCTTCTTTTAATAAATGCTCACACGATATTAAACAAGACAGATTATGATACTCAATTCCAATATGTCGGGTGTTAGATAAATATTCAGGGTCCAAAGCGTTAAGAAAAATCTCCGCACCTTCGACATCAATCTTTGCAACATCAGGTTTGTAGTATCCAAAATATAATTGAAACTTCTCAATCCTATCCACGTAATCCATAATGTTAATGAAATTACGAACATTATAATTCTGTTTAAACCAATCATAACTTTCTTTTGATGAGTCAACACCAATAACCAATTTAGCTTTATTCATAACCCAATGCATCGGTGTTGGTGTAAACTCCTGATTATTTATTCCACAACCCAAATCCAAAATCACCTTATCTTCTACTGGTAAGAAACCCCAATGCTCCGTTGGATTTTCGGTGTGTATAATTCCCTTAGCTATTCTTTCCATTATTTATTTAATTTTTCTAATACGTTTGCTCTTATTTGTTCTTTACCTTCCTTAATATAACGAGAAATTGATGTTAAAGGAATAGTTGTCTTTCTTGATACCGCTTTAAGTGAATTGAGAGTTAGGTACATATCCAATAAGGATTTTCTAAACCAATCTAATTCTGCGTAGTTTTCTTCCAATAATTGGAATAGTTGTTCTGACTCAAATACTTCTTGTTCTGATTCCATATTCAAGACTTCGGTGAGGTCAGTATATCTTTGTCTTTCTTTTCTAATTCGGTAGTGGTAAGGGGATGTATTGGAATAATAATTAACTCTCATTATTGAGGTTAGATAGTACCTTAAACTATCGTCATTATATTCTTTTAGTTTAATCTCATCCCTGCTATATATTTGGAATAAACATTCGTGTAGTAATTCCCTTGAAGTTTCAATATCAGATTTGGTAATGTTCTTTGATATTTTTAGTAGTTGCTGATAATTTCTTGTGATGTAACAATCAAATATTTTCCTCATCAATTAAGTTTCTTATATCCTTTAGGACCTGACAAACTTCATAATTCTCTTCCATTTCATTTGTTTCAATTGAACTGTCTATTAACTTACTTAAAAAATCAATTCTATTGTATTCAGGTTTTATTTGTCTATCTAATAATGTTAAGATTCCATCCATCAATGTCAAACAAAATATCGTTCTTTCATCTTTCTTCATTGACCAATAATCTAATGGTATTTCAATCTCTCCTACCTTAACATTTCTATTCTTTAACATAACGGTAAACACTTGTATCGCTTATTCTCATTTCAATTGAAATATCATCAACACTATACCCTTTTTCATATAATTTTCTGATGTTATCCTTATCTTCTTGAGTTAATCGTTTTCTTCCTCTCTTATCGGTAATTTTTAGAAAATGTGGTTGACCATCCTTTATCTCCTTCCAACCTTCTTTTGTCCATATACCAGTCTCTTCATCATATAAATATCCCAATTCTTTTAATATATTGAATGTACATTCTTTTTGATATTCATCGGTGTACTTTCCGACTTCAGCATAAACAAACTCACTACCACAATTTTCCTTGATATATTCTTGTCTAGTTGCTCTATTCTTTTCTAGTTCACAAGATTTACATACCGATTCAATAGGTTTTCCAAAACGCTGGTAAAATTGATTTATGTTTTTATATTCCATACACACTTTACATAAATACTTCTCTTCGTTGAAGAAGTCAGTGCTAATATCAGGAATAGGGTCTGGTTGTGATTCTGTGACCTCTGGTTGAACTATCTCTGTTGGAATGGATAATCTATTCAACTTACTTTGTTTTCTCTTCTTATACAAACATTCTGTACATTGTTTTCTAGTACGAAATTTGTTCTGAGAACTGTGCCAATATGTTTGGAAGTATTTTTCTTCTTTATCTATACTGCAACAATTACATATCATAAATACTTTGAATTAAATAAAAAAGTCAGCAGGGAAATGGAAGCTAACCTGCTGACTCTGGACTAAGTAAACTGTATTATGGTATTAGTTAGTTTATATAAATATAGTAGTTAAATTGATAAAAGTCAATTTTCTATCAATATATTTTCTGGTTTCATACCAATCGTATTGAACTTCAATATGTGCTTATCTATACTAGTTCTTTCTTGTTCTGGTATAGTTAATAAATAAAGAATATAAGTATCTTTATCTTCTTGAAGTAAGTTTTCAAATTCAATTAAATCAAATTTATCTAGCATACTGGTTAAGTTTATATATATAAATATATTCAAAATTATTTAGATTAACAAATATTCTTGCTAGATGCTGGTGCTAGATGCTGGATAAAAATGCTGGGTAAAAAATTTTCAATAGAAAATGTACACGGTCCAACAGGAGTGGTTACCTGAAGTCTAGTAGTTTATTTGAAAAGGTATTCTACCACCACCTTCACTAATAAATACATAATTTTTTCCGTAAATCCAAATCCAACCAAACTTTTTTTGTAAATCAAACTATTTATACTATATTTGAATAAACTTTAAAACTTCAATAAGATGGCAATCAGAATTAAATCCTATTACAAAACAACTGACTTATCAGAAGAACAGTTAGCACAAGCAATTAAATCTTGTAAAACTCAAGATTATCAAGTTTACGAACTCTATAAGACATTTGGAACTTTAACACCAGAAGATGTTTGGGAGTTATATTGTGAACTCGTTTTCCCTGTGGAAAAGACTTCAACAGGTAGAAGTAATAATACTTTGGTTAATAATGGTGTTATTCGTGAAATTGGTAATGTTAATGGTTCATATAATAGACCAATCAAATTATATGAAATGGTTGATAATCCACCATCCGTTTTAAAATCATATAATAAGAATATTCCAAAAAGTATAAGTATTGAAATATTATATGACGCAGAAGGTAAGATGGATTGTGATAAAATGTTTCAACTTGCGGCAAAGAAAATGGATGATGTTATTAACAAGTACGACATCTAATTTGGTTTTATCAAAAATTGTATTTATATTTCAATTACACACAAAAAAAATAATATGGCAAACGACTTCCAAAAAAATCAAGAAAGTATTGTAAGACAATCAACCCTCAAATTCGTTGGTGAATATTGCAGAATGATTGGGACACCTTTAACCTTAAAGGAAATAGTAAGGATTACCAACGTTTTAACGGACTATTGTCAGAATGGATACACCAAAGAGATTGGTGATTTATTGGATAAGATAGATTCCCATATCTCTTCAAAATTTGAAGAAGTATAATTTTTTTTGTTTTATATATATAATATTGGGTGGTCGGTGTACCACCCTTTATTTTTTTGTAGGTATATGATATATTTATATTAGTGGAAGGTCGGCGTTATTACTTTTAATATTTTTGCCATCTTTATTTTTTGTTGCCGACCTTCCCTTTTTATTTCATAACAAAAAAGGGTCCCCATTACAGGAACCCTTATTAGTTAGGAAGAATGGAGAACCTAATCTAATTTCTTTTGATATAAGTTTTGAATAGTTCTTTTGACTTCTCATCATTCAAAACAATACCTTTGATTGAATTACTTGGTCTAATAGTAATGTCTGTGTTATTCATATACGCATCTAAACAATAAAGTAGTTTTCCAATCATTACAGGACCACCACCACCTGATGCATCAACCCAACCATCGTTCATATGTTTTTGATACAAATCACCCCACACAACTGAAACACCATCATTCAATCCTTTAACACCTTCTTTACGTGTTGGAATTTCATTAATAAGGTTATGTACCAATTCAACATATCTTGGATTGTTAATACCATATTTCTTTCCAATAATCAATAAGGACGCCATAATATTTGAAGACGCATATTTTTTTGCTTTAACCTTATCATTATTCAATTGAATAAATTTATCATCCAAAAATTCTAATTCATCTTTGAAGAACTCATATTCTTTTTTGTTTTGAATTTCAAGAACACTATTTGTAGTTGTTGCACCATTATTGTAACATAAGTAAGCTAATTGGATTGGTCTTGCAATACCCCTTGTTTTAAACTTTTTAGACTGTGGAACAAAGTTATTAGCACGATATTGTCCACTAATCTTATCACCAACACTCTCAACAGATTTAACACTATCAATTGAATTGTATATTTCTTCTATTTCAGTTCTATTGTTTGCAAAGTATATTGTTGCATAAAGAAAATCGGGTGATTGTTGGAAAAGGTTTTCACACCAAATTTCCTTTCTTGTATTACCATTGATTGAATAGAGTTTTCCTCTTTCATAATACCCATCACTAAAATTAACTTTAACTAAAGCAACTTCTAAATGTGTTGGTAACAATTTGGTTGATAAAATTTTTCTAATGGACTTCAATCTATTGTCAATCATTCTTTGACAATGAACTGATTTAGACCTTAGAAAATCTGCGGTACTGAAAATTCTACTTTCAACCGTAAGAAAATTGTTTGTTTCAACTGAGGGAAATGTGGTTTCCATATTTATTGTGTTCGGATTGTGTCCCGTTCCTGATTTTATTTTAATTTGTTTTTGATTAGATTATAAACATTTATTTCATCTTCTTTCATTCTCCAATAATTGTTTGAATGATAATAATGTAAAGATAAAGATAAAAGATTTAATTCTTTTTCTGTGAATTGTTTTGTAAAAGATTTTGTTCTTGTACGTTTTGGTTTCTCTGTCAACATCTTATCAACCTTATCAATAGTGTTAACTAACTTGTTTAAGTCGTTTATAAATTTCATAATTTTTTATTTTAATTGAAGATTTTTGTAAACGTAACTCATACCATTATATTCATTATTAGGAATAGTTTCCCACTGCGACATATAATAGATTTGAATATTAATTAAACTAATAATCTGCATTACCTCTTTGGTAATTTCAATATCCATAAATTCTTGTTCCATCGGTTTACCATTTGGATAACCAACCATTTCTTGAAAATGTTGAATTAATGCCTCACATCTGTCTTTTGTTAATTGTTGAAATTCAAGTAATGTTTTACAATCTTTATGATTACCAATTTCAAGTAATCTCATCTCATCTTTGAAACACATTTCAATTTGTTTGTGTTGTGCAAGTGTAATGTCCCATAATGGGCCCTGACCTTCAAGTTGGAACCACGCATATCCTTTGGGTGTATCTTGTTTGTAATAATAACCAATACCCATTAAATCTGCGGTCTTAACGTTTTCTTTTAAAATTTGTGACATATTTTTTTTGTTTTGTTTCCACAAAGTAACGATGACATTTTCAATATTCCAAATTTTTTTTTAAAAAAAAGTTCTGAGCATAAAAAAATGTCTAATAGCCGTTTAGCCGTTAGACATTCTCAATCAATACGTTTAGTTTATTTTTCAAGTTGAGCGTAACACACGGCTAACGCTTGTTCTTGTGTATCATATTCATTTCCAATAGCTTCCATACATCTTGAGATGTATTTATCCTGTTCTTCACCACTTTCAGGTGATGGGATAGGGAAACCTTGTTTAACCTTTGATTGTTCTTCCTTAACGATTGGGACACAATTTGGAACCATTCTACCACCAACATCTTTAAGTCCGATTGCTTCGTAACCTGGCCAACAAGCGTCTTCCAAACTATCTCCCTCAGCGAATGATTTTTTCATACCCGCTTTGATTGCACCACATACTTTCTTTGCGGTTTCTTCATCACCATATCTTGCGAGTTGGTCATCAATACATTCTTCCCAAGGATAGTCTTTTAAATCAATTGATTCTTTTGCAATAGGTTTACTAATCTCAAAGTTATTTAACTTTAGTTTAATGATTTGTTCTAATCTATTTGACATAGTAGTTATTTTAGTTTTTTAAATTCTTTATATGATAATTCTTCACCCAATAAAAAAACCGCTGAATAGTTATGGTGTATCCAATTACTTAATTCTTGGGATGTTATTTTATACATTTTTTCATAATCTAATTCATATATCCTTTGATAGTAATCAGATTTAGCACCTAAGTTAAGTTCATCTTCGGTAGGTCGTGGTAACATAAAATCTACATTCATAATCCGTTTCTCTTTTTTAAATTTCTATTTTCATCCATTAACATCTCAACCTTTTTTTCAAGGTCTTGAATTTTTATATTTAAACTGTGTATTTCTTCTTTAAGGTCATCTATAATATTTTTATATAGACTAATAGACAGTTCAAGGTTTCTTAATACTTGGTTATCTGTCTCAGCGTTACTTCTTCTTCTACCCACAAAAAATGAGGCTATAGCAGTAAGTGAGTTAGATATTAATAATAATATTTCTGTTGTCATATTAATAACAATCCTGACAAGGAGGGTTTTCGTGTTCTAATTCAGAATATACTCTTAAACCTCTATTCTCAATATCTCTCGTTGAATAACCTTTTCTTGTTGTGTGTTTAAGGAATATACCGTTATTGTATTTCTGTGTTCTATCTGGTATCATACCATCAATTGTAGATTGAGTATTGTAATCAGGGAACTTGTTTTGTCCACGACCAATTAATAGATAATCTTGAAGACGTGTCATATAAAAGTCTGCACGTTGTTTCTGTAAACTTCTAAGATACTTCATCGTTTCAATATCAACTGATGTCGCGTTCTCCATCATACCCTCAACAATACCTCTGTTCATTGAACGATACATCAAATGCGGGATAGCTTGGAAATAAGCCTGTTGAATTAAGAATGGTTGAATATAATCATTCACCAAAGTTGTTTCATCTGCGTTAAAGGTATTACCTGTTGCAGATACTTGGTCTAATAAATGATTATAGAACTTCGTTCCCAATATGGTTTGAAGGTCTATATCCTGTGCAATTTGTACCTCAGCCTTTAATACATCCATATCAACATTCTTATTGATATTGGTGAACGCTTTAAGTTTTGTTTCTGATATTAATAATACACCCATTTCTTAATTATAATTTAATTCTTCTTCTCCCAACCACGCGTTACATTGTTCTTCTGTTAATCCATAACCTGACATTAACATCTGCATCGCTTGTGCTCTGTTTATTTTTTCTTTGTTGTACTCTCTAACAATTCTCAATAAACCTTGATATTCTCTTCCTTTTAATCCTTTGATATTCTCGTTGATTGCAGGTCCTTCTGATTCAGCTTCAACAGGAGTTACAGGTTTATCTATAACCGCAGGATTATCAGTAACATCACCTGTTAAGAATAATGATAGTGGTTTAATTTCAAATGTGGTTGGAGTACCAAACTTTAACGAAACCAACTTATTGAAAGAAGGTAACATTTCATTTTGATATGGAAGTATAACCATTTTACGGAAATATTCTGAGTGTTCTGTAATCTCGTTACCACCACCTAATTTTCCTGTTGTTGCAATACCAAATAACTCAGCAGATGAAACTCTGTGTGCTGATAAGATTGAACGTGTAATATCATCATTTAATGATTGATAATAGTTGTCGTTATCGTTTCTTGGTATTTGTATAATTTCAGGAGATTGTTCCTTACTTTCGTTGAATGATATAATTGCTTGTCCTGCGTTGTCTGTTCCACCATATTGTGATTCCAATGCACGAACCAAAGTTCTTTGTTCTTCTTCACCAGGTATTCCGTTTGTATAGTTAATCCAAAGTGACGGGACCATACCCTTGCGAAGATTATTCATATGGAAATTTTTAGCCTCTATGTCCGTTTCAATACTTCTTTGACCCGCAGACCAATCAGGAATTGGATAGTAAGTTAATGATGGTTGATAAGATTTAAAGTAATAAATTTGTGAACCACCTTTCTCTTGACTGAATGCTGGATATTCTTCAGCAGGAAACTTTTTCAAGTATCTCCAATCAGCAGAATAATAATAGGTATCTACTTCATCATCGTCATTTAATTTACCACTACGAACTCTACTAAAGTCCAAATGATAAATCTCAGCAATTTGTTTCTTATCTTTTGTCCATACGATATTCAAGCTGAAGCCACCGAACAACATAAAGTCCAATGCACATTTTCTCATCACTTCAGCAACATTCTCTTTTGGATTGATTAAGTTAACTGTAGCCATCGGATTGTTTAAAGAAACAATACCATCACCCATTATTTGATTTACCTTTGATGTAACTACCGCTTTATGAATTGCACAGTTATCATATAAATCTATAAAGTATTGTGGTAACAAATTGTTCTCACCATAATAAACCCAAGGGTATCTTTGTAATACTTCTGAGAATATTGGTAATGAAGCCTTTTGAAAGTTAATACTTTTAAATTCTGATTTTTTTATTTCTTCACTCATAATTAATCTTCTATATATATGTAATTTTCATTTACCTCATTAGGTGAAATGTATGTTGTGAATAATGGTTCTTCCTCAGTTCCTTGAAGTATTGCTATACCTGTAAAAACTAATTCAGTTCCATTACCATAAATTTTTAATTGATATTCACCCTCGTAATTCAAATCCTGTCCTGCGTCTTGAAGGTTAAGTATAATCTCACAATATCTAATGTTCTGTGCGTACTCCGCAGGGTCCGCAGTGTTAACAGTATAACTCTTAACTTCCTGTGACATTATATGTGTAAACACCAACGTATAACCACTAAATGTTGTAGCAGTATTGTTGTTGATATTCATCACCAATTCGTTTTGTTGTCCCTTTTGTAGATATAGCATAATGTAATCTCTATATAACTAAATATAAAAAAAACCAAATTGAATTGGTAGTTATAAAAAAAGGGGACATAAGTCCCCCTTTTCTTGGATATAGATATAGAAATTCAGTCCACAACAGACCTACTTTTTTTTATCCTACGATAGATGCACCTGTGAATACAGAAGCTAAAGCACCTTCAATAACTCTTGCTGGTTCGTGTTCTTGTCCTGTAAAGATAAGTTCAAAACCGTTACGGTCACCGAATGCAGTACCTGTAGCCGCACTACCACCACTTAAATACATACCATTCACTTGACCTAAAAGATATTGAACATCATTTTGGTCAATTGCAATAATTTGTATATCGTCATTTTGTGAAAGGACTTTCAATTGGTTTCTCTTGTCTTGGTCGTATTTGAAAAGAATTGCAGTAAGAACTTGTTCAAAGAAAATTGTACCGTTCTCAAAACTCTTTGTTACGTTTTGTGATAAAGATGAAGTATTTCTCTTCAACTCAAAACCATATAATGTTGTACCTGAAGCTGAAGTAGCACCTGTGATAGCACCATCAACATCATAAGTAAAACCTGTAACTCCACCATTAGCTTCGCCAGGTCCACCTACAACATATATTTTCTTAATACCACCAATTCCATCAGAACATCCTAATTGAACACCTGAAGATATATAACAACTCATAATTTTTTATATTAATTTGTCTTGTTTATTTTAAAATATGAGGGGACTTTCACCCCTCTGTTTTTTAGTAGTATTAAGCTAAGTTATTTGTAGCGAAATAAGCAGTTGAACCAAACAACGCGATTTGAGCACCGTAGTTGTAGTTCGCACGTAATCTTAATTCATCAAAATCTTTTGAGTACCAAATTACTAATTTCTCGTGGTCAGACAATAAGTCAAAACCTACAACCATATATTCTGCTGGTCCGATAGTAACTTGATTAGAACCATTCAAACCAATTGTTGGGATAACCTTAACGTTTGTGTTTGGATGGATAGCTTCCATCATACCTGTAACATCAGTTGAACCGATATAGTTTTGGAAGAAGTTAGCTCTTGTTAACGCTTGTACATAAAGACGGAAGTTAGCGTAAGACATAAATACTCTTAAGTCATCACGGCTCATAGCGTTGTCATCTAAAGCGTTTACTAATTTGTCAACCTCAGTAATTGGGTTACCACTAACACCATAAGCTGCAGTGCTTGAGAAAGCAACACCACCTGAGTTAGCAACACCTGTTGTACCTGTTGAGATTAATGTTTTGAAACCATTGAAACAAGAAGTTCCAGTAGTTGCTTGCCATAATTGTTGTTCAATTCTTTGTTGAATTTGTTTAACTTTCAAATCAGCAATTTGTTGTTCAAATGGAACTGATTCTTGAGTTTGACCTGGAGCCATCAACATTGATTGGTATGTATCATACAAATCTTTGTAACATAATGCTTCGTTATATTTCTCAGCACAAGTTGTAATGTCTCTTTGAGTGTAAGTAGTTGTACCTGAACTAGTCCAACCACAAGTTCCGTCTTGGAAGTAAGGAGTTGAATTAAGTAAGTTCAACGCTTGTGTTCCTTTGATACCTAAACGTACATTTACGTACTTAGGAGTTGTAGCACCGATAAGTGCTTTTGATAATAATTCACCACCAACTTGGTCAACGTAACCACCGATAGATGATACATCATAAGCGAATTGTTCTCTTGATAAAATTTTCATAATTTTAATTTTTTATTTTTTTAATTATTTGTTTGAATTTCTTAATGACATTATTGCAGCAATTTTAGCATCAACATCATCAACTGTTTCTTGTTTATTAAAATCTGTTTTACCGTTAGCTATTCTCTTAGCTGCAGGTTCTTTTTTGAAAGCGTTAAATTCATTTTGTACACTTTCCATTTTCTCTTCCATTTTACCCATCTTGTCACCCATTTTCTTGATAAAGTCTTTTAATAAAGACATTACCTCTTCTTCAACGGATACATCAGGTTTAACTTCAGCTTTAGGTTCACCTTCAGGGAATGGTTCACCTTCACCATTTTCTTCTAAAGCTTCTTCAACAGAAACGATAACTCCGTCTTTGGTTTCAACCTTAGTCTTGTCCTCAAGTTCGTGTACACCGTCTGGTGCAGGTACTTCTGCATCAGGGGTAATTACAACAACTTTAGCACCTGCAACTAATTCTTCACCTTCAACTTTAATTTCGGTTCCATCAACAAGCTTAGCAGAAACAAAAATTTCCTTTACTGATTTAATTTCACCGTCTTCTACCTCTATATTGAAATTCTCAACAAGACGATATGAGCCTGATTCTAAAGCAACTCTGTTAAACTCATCATTAACTTTGGTGATTTTCTCACCAGCCTTTAATTCTAATGTTTCAACAATTGTATTATCTTCTAATTTGAAAGATTTTAGAGTAGGTTCGTCAGACATAAAACCAAATTGTACCATTAATTTCTTAATTTCACTAATCGCGATTTTTGATTTTGACATAATTTCTAAATTGTTTTTTATTTATTCGTTCTAATAGTAAATATAGATTTTTATATATATTACCATTTAGTCTTCTATATTCTTCAATATCTCAGCTACTTGTTGTAAGAACATCTCTTCACGACAGAATTGTGCTACTTCCTCAAAGTAACCTGAAACACTAAATCCGTTTAATTTACCCTCTTTAACTCTCTTCCATACATCTTCATTTTTAACCTTCATAGATACAAACCAAGTACCAATTGGAAGGTCTTCAAACCCATATATGTTTGATTTATCCGAATCACTTTCCTTAATCCAAGACTCAACCACATAAACATCAGATACCGCTTTACCATTGTGCATCTCATCGTTGTTGTCAATATACTTGTTTCTCATATACTTCTCAGCAATCATCTTGATTGTCTCAGCACTGAAATAAACATAATATGGATTACCTTGTGGGTTCTTACGGAATATCTTTAAGTCAGGTATCATCGCAGGACCTACCACAATTTTCTTTTCTTCATCTGTAGCAAACTTTTGTTTGGACATTTTCTCCCTGTCAATAGATTTGATTTTAGACTCAGCCCAAGATAGTGCGGTCTTTCCACCCCAACTATCATACATCAATTTACCACAACCGTCACCATAACCTTTTGAACTATCTAAATCAACTTCGTGTCTTGATAGATAAGAATACATCCTACGTATCGTGTCTTCCGAGATGGGTTCACCCTTAGCTAATTGGTTTGCACGCTGTTTTCCCACGTCAGTTCCACAAGAACCCCAACCATTCTCCTCCACATATTTCAATACCGCTTTAGCGTTATTTTTAACACTATCAGGATAGTCTGAATAACTTTCAAACATTGATGGTTTTGTTAATGATTTTGAAATGGTATTACCTGAAATATTTGGGTCAACATAAGCTGGTAAACCTGATACATCGTAACCTAATTCTTCTTTAAGATATTCTTTTATTTTTTCAATATGTCCATCCATATAAGACACATCGTGTTTCATTCCACTAATCTTGTCAATCTCACCTATAATATCTTTAAAGTCATCAACCAAAGTTGCTGCTTCTGTTAACTGTAAAGGAGTTGCAACACCTGCTTTGATTACTTCTTCTTCTATTCTAAATACGTTGTCCGCAACTTGTGCAGCACTTCTAATCATTCCTTTTGTATCATCATTATTATCCATTGATATAAGATGTTTGAATGTCTCTTGTGCGCCAGGACAAATATGGAAATATCTTGGTTTGAAACCGTATATATCCATACCATTAAATTTTTCTGTTGATAATCCCAAGTTCTTAATTGTACTTGGTGATGGATTACCTAATGTTTTGTTTGTAACTGTATCAGGTTGTTCATAACCCAATACTCTTGTATCAGGTATCATATCAGTTGGGAATCCACCCACAGTTACTTTACCTTTATTAACAGATGCTTTGTTTACAATTGTAGCATCTTTTTTATATTCTATTCTTGCCCATACGTGACGACAATTGTAACCACCTCTCCATACCATAGCAGAATCACCAAAATCATTTTGGGTTTTTTCCATATCCTCAATTCTCCATACGTAGTTTCTATTGATTAATGTCTTACAAAAATCACGTGTGGTTTTGATGATAGGTCTTTCTGATATTCTTGGATTAAGAATATACTTGTAACGTACATTATATTCTTCCTCATCTTCCTCAGAAGGACCATTTGGATTAGTTGAAATAAATTCATTCTCACCCACGATTTGAACTCTATTAACTACCCAACCTTCGTCAAATAGTTCTTGTTCATCCTGTGCTAATGGAATTAATCTATCTAAAAATTTATTGTCTTCACCATCAGGTATATGAAATTCGTGAGGTTTCTCTTTATTAAAGTACATCCAATTAACTTCAATTGCAGGTTCATCAACAAGTGATATACTGTCTATACCAGATAGTTCATCATCCTCTTCAATTTTAAGTTCAAATATTTTCTCGTTCTTAATCATATTATTAAATATAAATTTATCTTCCCTGACCGCGATAACGTTTAGGTTTTTGAGATTTAGGTCCGTAAGACTTTTGACCGTTTGGTTGAGACTTTCTCTTACCAAAACTTACTTTGTTACTATTTCCTGATTTTCCCTTGGCCATATTATATAGTTGAAAGGTCCTTTAACCTTGCTTGTTTTTGTTGTGCTGATGTTAATTCACCTTCAACAACGTATGTTTTTATTATTTGTGATTGTGGTTGAAAATCTGTTGGGTAAGAATTTTTAGGGTTATCAGGTAACGCAAATCCTGCAGCACCTTTGGTAAATGATTTACCACCACCCATTTGATTAAGTTGTGATAATAATGGTGCGAACATACTTACCGCTCCTCTTGTCATCACCGCCTCACCACCTTCAGCATTAATCATCATACCACCTTGTGCGTGTCTTGGACCATCTAATAAACCACCTTGTGCATAACCTTGTCCTAAGTTTGGTGACGCGGGTGCGTTATTGGAAGCACCTGCACCAGCACCACCACCTGAACCTGCTCCGTCAATTTCTTTGATACCTTTAACTGTTGCCGCAATTGCGGTACCAACAGATATACCACCTGTAATATAAGTTAAAATTGCACGTGGGTCAAGGAATCCTAATATAGATGTTGCGGCAATCTTAGCGGCTGCGGCTTGAGTATTAATAACAATTTTTGCAATACCTGCGGCTTGTTCAACCAATAGACCTGCTTTTGCAAGTCCTTTATTTTTACCCGCAACCAATTGAAGGAATTGACCGAACTGACCAACCGCGTCCATATACATATTATCCAACGCAATCCTTTGGTCAATCTGTGCTCTCTTCGCATTGGTAATATCTACATCAAGATTATATATCGCGTCAGCATATTTCTTTTGAACTTCAAGTTGTTTTTGTCTGTCATTACCTGCAGCTTCTAATTCTAAAGCTCTTTGGTCTTCTAACGCTTTTCTCTTTTCTTCATATCTAATAAACTCTTCTTCAAAGTCATTATCATATAATATATTCTTTCTATCAATTGCGTCAATTTGGTCTTGTAATCCTCTGAATAGAATAAGTCTTTCTTCTTCCTTAATTCTTTTTCTTTCATTCTTAAGATATTCTTCATACTGAATTTCATTATCCATCAACTCCTTCTTATCCTTTACATATTTTTTTCTAATATTGTAAGCGGATTCTTGGAATTGTTGTTCAGTAATTTCACCCTTGGCTTTTCTTAATTGAATAGCTTGTATTTCAGCATCCAATAATTCTTTATTACTTTTATCAGTAAGTTCTTTTTGTTTTTGTTTTAAAGCTGCAGAATTGGTAACAAATTCAGATTCAGCTTTAATCTTTTCTGTTTGTAACGCTTTCCATTCATCACTATCCTTTTTATACAACTTCATCTTATCATCAAGGTCTTTTACCCTTGCTTGATAAGAAGCGTCTAAAAATCTTTTTTCTATATCTAATTTCTCTTGTTCAGTATCCGCAGATGCAAGTGCACGTGCTTTCTCTCTATCCATTAAAGCCTCATCCAACTTGTCTTGAGTTTCCATATCTTTCAATCTCTTCTCAAGTGCAGCCTTTCTTGCTTCTTCTGCTTTCTTTCTTGCCTCTTCTTGTTTTGCAAGATTTTCCTTTTCTATCTTGGTCATTTTATTTGACCCTTCAATAAATCTATTTGATGCTGCAGTATAATTGTCACCAAAACTTGTTACTGAAGCTTTAGCATCTTCCCAAGCACCCGCAAAATCACCTTTGATTAATTTAACAACCGCACCACCTAACTTACCTAATGATTGGAATACTGATGTAACCGCAGAATAAACAACTCTAAACGCATCCGTTACATACGGCATAACATTCATCGCGAGTTCAACAAAACCATCAATTAATGGTTCTATCGCAGCCATCACACCACCCAATAGTTTTTGAACCGCAATAAATAACGGTTCTAATTTCTTCATCGCACCTTCTGTCTGAGAAAATGCTGCGACTAATGTACCAATTAATGAAACTAATAAACCAATACCTGTGGCTTTAAGTGCTGCACCGAAAGATGTGGTTGCAACTTTTAATTTGTTAAGTGCACCACCCAACATACCCAAAGGACCTCCAGCACCTTCTAAAGTATCAATCCAATCGGCTGACGCTTTTCTTGTACCTTTAATCTTATCTTCAAGGTCATCAATTTCATTATAGAGTTTCTTCCATTCAGCAGTACCTGTTGGAACCGCTCTCAACTCCTTTTTTAATTCTCTTAATCTACCAATTGACGCGTCGGTATTATCTTTAACATCAATTTCAATTTCTACTTTTTTAGCCATTATCGTATTCTAATTTAGTGGTAATGAAAGCCATTTCTAATATAACTTTATTACCTTTTAAATATTTTATTACATCAAAATCAATTGGTTTAGAATGTTCTTCTTTATCAATTTTGACAGGGTCGGCTTTAATCTGTTGTTCGTTTTCTATAATTTCTATTTTCATATATACATATATATTTTATACCACACAGGCGTCTTGACAAGATGCGTAGTTACTAACTGTTAATAATTGTAGACCAGTACTTACTGTTGTTGCAATTAATTTATAAACATATCCGTCAGGATTATCAGGAACATAGAAGTTTCCGTACTGTGGTGTATGTGTTGATGGTAATAACGCAGTGGTCATATTAACGAATAAACAACCAGGGAATTGACATAAATATCTTTCCACAGAATAGTTAGTATATGAAGTCGTTGGTGTTGGGGTTGGGGTAGGTGTTACACCACCGCAAGGATTACCACAATTCACAATTGTATAATTTGCTAAGTCAGCAAATGGAATACCAACTTGGATTGAACTACAATCTAAACAATCAGTTAACACATTAGTTCCAAGACTTGTAAGATTGTAATAAACTGTTCCTACACCTGATTTATTATATTTAATCCAACCTGTATCTGTTACGTTTAATGTCACACCTGTTGTAAAGTTACTAGGTATTGGAGTAGGTGTAGGAGTAGGTGTAGGAGTAGGTCCAACTGTCGGTGTAGGTGTCGGTGTAGGTGTTGGTGTTATGATTGTACTAACAGTATAATTAGCACATACAGGATATATTGCACGTTTACCAATAAATCTAAATTCAAAATAATATTCACCATTTGATAATGAACTTACTCCAAAATCAGATGGTAATATTGTAAATGTTGTAAAACCAGAATATTGACTTACCAATGGTGGAGTTGCTGAAACTTCTTTTATCAATCTCCAAGGTTTTAAATAAACTTGATTTGGAAGCATTGCGTGAACAGATAATAATGACATATTACCTGAATCTCTAATCCAAGGTTCAGCGTTCTCAAGATTCCATTTATAATTAAAACTGAAGGTAACTCCTGTTGAATTTATAGTTGTTGCAGTAAAGTTTATTACAGTACCTGAAACAGAGTTATTATTTATATTGTGAATAATCTCATTATCATATTCCGCAATAGTATTATTCGGATATATGAAATTGGTTTCGTTCTGTTGTTTTATGTATTTTCTACTCATATTAATAAATATAAATTTTTTTATTTCAGTATGTCAACGTGTCTCCAGAAATTAGTTCCTGCATTACTCCAAGACCAAGTGGCTCCATAATCAGATGAAATTGCTATTCCATAATCATAAACTGCTGCCGCCATATATTGACCTGTTTGTGAAACTGATACAGAATATACTGACTTTCCTGCCACAAAATCAGGAGTAACTCTCGTAAACGATGCACCATAATTTGTTGATAAATAAACATACGCACTAGATGCACCTTGATATGACGCTAATTGATATTGACCGTCAGATGACATTGAAATATCATTCCAAGTATTACTATCGGGTTTAGCAAATCCTGCCCAAGTAGCACCATAATTAGTTGAACGATAGTAGTTAGTTCCGTTTGTTCCAACTGTTTGATATTGTCCTGAAGCGGATATTGCTACACAAGTACCTTCTGATATTGAACCACCTGTCATTGTAATATAACTCCAAGTAGTACCTGAATCTGATGAATTATAAATTCTTAAAAAGTCAGTAGGTGCCGCCATATATTTTCCATCACCATTCATCGCAGCCATTCTAATTCCTGATGTTAAACCTGTAACACTATTCCAAGTTGAACCAAAATCTAAAGACCTTCTTAAACCTACTCCACCATTAGCTAATGCTATTTTACCATCAGATGACATAGCAACACTAGTCCAACTTGATGAACCAACCGCAGTTAATGCTGACCAAGTTACTCCTGAATTAGTTGAACGATATAAGAAACCTGGGTCAACTGCTACAATTTGATATGTAGCACCTGTTGAACCTGCTATTGTTGAGT
>JACCDZ011706334.1_pt1 | contig 33583 bp, 44 predicted proteins | sample 7449551 | NCBI WGS metagenome assembly JACCDZ01 (sample SAMN15323452, study PRJNA562643) | freshwater metagenome | isolation source: river surface water | place: USA:Blue River Watershed | collected 2017-08-18 | reverse complement strand
TTGGATTTATTTTTATTAAATTGCTCCAAAATGGAATTGATTTAAGTCGCATTTTAAATAACCCATTTAAAAAATCTAGACGCGCCCCTTTTAGAAAAGTACATAAAAATTACCCCAAATCGGCACCAAAACCGAGTTCAAGAATTGTTGTAAAGGATAAAACCCAACAGCAAATAGACGAGATTTTGGATAAAATCAGTCAATCAGGTTACGATTGTTTGACCCAAGATGAAAAAGAATTTCTGTTCAAAGCAGGTAAATAATTTTCGAAACAAGATAAAAGATGAAAAATCTTTCGTGGTTCAATAAAGGTATGTTTCTTTTGAATATAGTTCTGACTGTAGTGACTTTCAGCGCTTATTTGCTGCCTTTTTTAGCCCCTAAAGCTTTTCCGTTATTGTCGGTTTTGACATTGTTTATGCCTTTGTTTTTTGTTTTTAATGCCTTGTTCTTTTTCTATTGGGGAGTCCAATTCAAAAAGCGAATGATTTTATCTGGTTTGGTACTGTTAATGGGAATTACTTTCATTAACAAATTCTATAAGTTTTCTACCAAAGAATTTCCGGAAAGCGAAAAAGATTTCACGGTGATGAGTTATAATGTTCGCTTGATTAATCTTTTTAAATGGATTGATAGAGACGATGTTCCTTCTCAAATAGTAAGTTTTATCAATGATAAAAATCCGGATATCTTGTGTATTCAAGAATATTCTACTTCAGCGGATGTAGATTTGAAGGTCTATCCACACAAATATATTGTAATGGGGGGAGACCAAATTAAAACGGGTCAGGCTATTTTTTCTAAATTCCCCATCATCAATGAGGGAAATATCGTTTTTCCAAATTCAAATAACAACGTAATTTTTGCCGATATTAAGAAAGGAAAAGAGACGATCCGGGTGTACAATATGCATTTGCAATCTATAAAAATTTCACCCGACGTTACTGAGATTAACGATGATATTAATGTGATCAATCAAAGTAAATCGCAAAAATTGTTTAATCGAATTAGCAAGGCTTTCAAGCAACAACAGCAACAAGCGGAATTATTTAAAGAGCATAAAAACGATTGTCAATATCCCTTAATTATTTGTGGTGATATGAATAACAGTGCATTTTCATATGTATATCGCAACATTAAGGGGAAATTAAGAGATAGTTTTGAAGAAGCAGGAAAAGGCTTTGGAGCTACTTATAAGTTCAAATACTATCCTGCGCGTATTGATTATATTTTTGCCGATGAAAAGATGAAAGTCAAAAGGTTTGAAAGCTTTTCTAACTTTGAAAATTCAGACCATTTTCCTATTATGGCAAAACTCTCTTTTGAATAACTATTTTATAATCAGCTGTTGCGATTTCAAATAATCCAAAGCAAACTTCCCTTCATTAAAAACCAAATCCAACACACTAAGATTGTTGATAAAACCGAATTTATCATCAAATACCTGCGTATAGCTTTCAAATTGAGAAAGGTCTTTTTTTCCGTTTGCCAAAAAGCGAAAATCAGTTATTTCGTTGGAGTTAATTTCGTGTAAATATTCAGTAGTCTTTGTATATTCTATTTTCATGCGAAGGCATCGCGTTATCAAATCAAACACTTCAAGATTCAAGTCCATTAAAAAGTTATGTTTTTTCTCAAATATTGGGAGTAAATCGTCTTCAAAATATTCAAAGAAAGGTGAACTTCTATAGGCTGCTTCTAAGGATTTGAAATGTTGTTTTTGCCAATCAAAATCATTTTCAATCTGAATATCTTTTGTTTTTTGATGGGCTATTTTAGAATGTTTTACAGGGATATTCAATAGCTGAATTCCGTTAGGACTGTAAATATAGGTTCGGTTACGATTGGTTTGTTTCTGAAAATTATCTTCCATTTCGAATGTGATTTTTTCAGCTTGAACAATAGCCGCAAAATGACTGATAGAAGGGAAGTAGGTGGGATGAATAAGAATGTTCATGAAAAATGGAGCAATTTTTAATGTAAAAATGTGAAAATGTAAGAATGGATTAATCGTTACATTTTCACATGGATCAATTGTTTATACTGATTTCTTTTTCTTCCAAAAATATTCTCCAATAAAATAGGCAACTAGAGCGAATAGGAAAAATTTAAAATACGATTGGGGTTGCCCTTCTCCACTAACAGTAGTAAATAATCGGTCCCAACGAATTTTTTTCAACCCTTTGCCATTCGAATCATAACTCATCCAAATGAATGTTGGTTTACCAACAACGTGGTTTTCTGGTACATATCCCCAATAGCGACTATCTTCAGAATTATGTCGATTGTCCCCCATCATCCAATAATAATTTTGTTGGAAAGTATAGGAAGTAGCAATTTTTCCATTGATTCGGATTTCAGAACCAGTTACTTGTAATATGTTTTTTTCGTAGTCGGTAATAATAGCTTTATAGAAAGGCAAAGTTTCTAAATTTAATGGTACAGTTTTTCCTTGTTGAGGAATGTAAATTGGACCAAAATTATCACGATTCCATTTGTTGATATGCGGAAAAATTCCTGGTTCAACTTCTTTTGAAATGATTTTTTGTACACCAGTTATTCCGGGAATATGTTGCAATCTCTCAGCATTAGTAGCAGTCAAAGCGGCGATGAACAATGTATCTCTTTTTTCGGCATCCATAAAACCAGCACCATCAGTGATGTCCATGTCATTTAATAAGTATTCGAAATCTATAGGTGTTTTGCCATCTAGTGCAATTTTATATGAAAATTGAGGTCTTGCTCTTTCGGGTAAAATCAATTCTTTTCCGTTTACGAAAATAATGCCGTCTTTGATTTCTAATTGATCTCCAGGAACTCCTACACAACGTTTTACGTAATTTGATTTTTTATCGATTGGTTTGTCTACTCTCAATCCAGATTGATCTCTAAATTTGTAAACAGTATCGATAGGCCAGTTGAAAACTACGATATCATTTCGTTCAATATTTTGAAAACCTGGTAGTCTAAAATAGGGTAATTCAGGCCAGGTAAGGTAAGATTTCTTTTTTGTCAAAGGAATGGTATCGTGAACCATTGGAAGCGCTACAGTAGTCATAGGCGTTCTTGCGCCATAGTTGACTTTGCTTACAAACAAAAAGTCACCCACCAACAATGATTTCTCTAAGGATGAAGTTGGAATGGTAAAAGGTTGTATGAAATACGTATGTACAAAAGTAGCTACCACAATAGCAAAAAGCAATGAGCTAATAGTGTCAGCAGTTTTGTTGACAGGTTCATTACTTCTATCGGCAACATAGTTTAGTTTTTGGGTATAGTTGACATAGGCAATGTACAAACCAAAAGTAGCAACAGCTAACACTTTATCTTTGGTTGTATTTTTACCAAAACAGCTTAAAGTTTCTACCCATATTACAGGAAATATAATCAAGTTGATAATCGGCAAAAAAAGTAATACTGTCCACCATGTTGGTCGGCCAATAATTTTTAAAAGTACTATTGCATTGTATACTGGAATTGCAGCTTCCCAACTTTTTCTACCTGCACTTACGTATAATTTCCAAGTTCCTATGAAGTGTACAAGCTGTACAATTATGAAAAAAATAAACCATTGTGATAGTGTCATAATTATATCTTTTAAAATTAAAGTCTATAAAAAAATTGAATCAATTATTTAAAATTTAAAACGTCTTTCATTGTAAATACTCCCTGTTTTCCAGCTAACCATTCTGCTGCAATAACAGCACCTAGTGCAAAGCCCTCACGGTTATGTGCAGTATGTTTGATTTCGATGCTATCTACATTAGAATTATACGTCACGGTATGAGTACCGGGAACATCTGCAACTCGTAATGCTTCAATTTGAATTTCATTAGCAGCGGGCTTTTCTAATGTCCATTTAGTGTAATTACTATTTTCAATAACTCCATTTGCTAGAGATATTGCAGTTCCGCTTGGAGCGTCTAATTTTTGAGTGTGATGAATTTCTTCCATGGCAACAGAATACGAATTGTATGGCGCCATTATTTTAGCCAAATAATCGTTTAATTCAAAAAATAAGTTGACACCTAAGCTGAAATTAGAACTAGAAATAAAACCTCCCTTTTTTTCGTTGCAAAGCGCTATAATTTCGTCATAGCGTTCTAACCAACCCGTTGTTCCAGAAACCACAGGGACATTGGCTTGAAAACAACTAGAAATATTCTCTACAGCTGCCATGGGCACGCTAAAGTCAATTGCAACATCAGCATTAACAAGACCATCATAGGTATTGTTTTCGTCTTTTTTCAAGACAATTTCATGCCCTCTCTCTAAAGCAATACGTTCGATTACTTTTCCCATTTTACCGTATCCTAAAAGCGCAATTTTCATTTTTGTTATTTATTAAAGTCATTTAGAAATGAATTACTTCATTCTAAAAATTATAATTAAGAGTTAGTCCTACATTTGCTTTAAATGTTACAGCATCAGGATATAGTATCGGATTTACCGATAAATTCTCGTTGACATTGAATTGGATTAAAGCAGCATCTACATTGGCATCGATAATGTTTAAAGCATAAAAACCAACAACAAATAGTGCTGATAAATCACGATTGCGTTGGTAGAATTTTTGTGCTGTAATTAGTCGGTTAGTATCAAGATAATTGAATTTATCATCATTGTATCCTTCTAATCTTCGTTTGTATGCATCTCGATATTGGTGGTATTTTTTGTTACTATCAATATAAAAATAAAGACTTGTTCCAATTGCTCCATAAACCAAAGGGATCTTCCAATATTTTTTATTGTAAGCTTGACCTAAACCTGGTAATACAGCCGAATAAAAAGCTGCTTTTGCAGGTGTTAATGGGTCAATGTTAATAGATTTCAAGCTATCTTTTACTGCTTTTTTAGGAGTAGTTTTGTCTTGTGCAAAAACGAAGGGTTTTCCCAAAAACAAAAAGAAAATAGCTATGAAAAAAGTTTTATGCACTATCCTTTGATTAGTTTGATAATTCTGTTAAAGTCTTCTTCAGAGTGGAACGGAATAGTGATTTTACCTTTGCCATTTCCAGCAACTTTGATATCCACTTTAGTTCCAAAATAGTCTGTAAATTTCTTTTGCTCTGCAGGAGCCACTTCGAAAGACGATGATTTTACTTTAGTAGCTGTTTTTGGTTTTAAACTTTCTTGGTAATTTTTTACCAAAGCTTCAGTATCACGAACAGATAAATTTTGACTTACTATTTTTTGGTAAATCTCAGTTTGGACGTCCAAGTCTTCAATGTTAATGATGGCACGACCATGCCCCATACTGATGAACCCGTCTCTGATACCTGTTTGAATAATAGGATCTAATTTCAATAAACGCAAGTAATTAGCAATCGTAGAACGTTTTTTGCCTACACGTTCACTCATCTGCTCTTGTGTCAATTCAATTTCATCCATCAAACGTTGGTACGAAAGCGCAATTTCAATAGGATCTAAGTCGTGACGTTGGATGTTTTCAACCAAAGCCATAACCAATGATTCATTGTCATTAGCAATTCGGATGTAAGCAGGAACTGTTTTTAAACCGACTAATGTGGAAGCACGCAATCGACGTTCTCCAGAAATTAATTGGTATTTATTAAAGTCTAATTTACGAACAGTTATAGGTTGAATTACCCCTAATTCCTTGATAGAAGTAGCTAATTCTTTTAATGATTCTTCGTTAAAATTGCTTCTAGGTTGAAAGGGATTGATCTCTATTGCATCAATTTCTAACTCAATAATGTTCCCAACGACTTTATCTGCATTTTTATCATGTACTGATTTAATGTCGTTTTCTGGATCTTTTAATAATGCAGATAATCCTCTTCCTAAAGCTTGTTTTTTTATTGCTTTTGCCATACAATTAGTTGCTATTTTTTTGAATTACTTCTTGAGCTAAATGCAAGTAATTGGTTGCTCCTTTACTTGTAGCGTCGTAATTTATAATGCTTTCGCCAAAACTTGGCGCTTCACTTAATTTAATATTTCTTTGGATGATAGTTTCAAAAACCATATCGTTAAAATGTTTTTGAACTTCTTCAACCACTTGGTTAGATAAACGCAAACGAGAATCAAACATGGTCAATAATAACCCTTCAATATCTAAATCAGGATTGTGAATTTTTTGAATACTTTTGATCGTATTTAAAAGTTTTCCTAAACCTTCTAATGCGAAATATTCGCATTGAATAGGAATAATAACAGAATCTGAAGCAGTAAGTGCGTTCAATGTTAATAAACCAAGAGAGGGTGCGCAATCAATTATGATGAAATCATAATCATCTTTTATGCTTTGTAATGCCTGTTTAAGCATATACTCTCTATTTTCTTTGTCTACCAATTCAATTTCGATGGCAACCAAGTCAATGTGGGCAGGGATTACATCTACATTCGGAGCCGAACAGCTAATGATGGCTTCTTTTGGCGTATGGCTATGCTCTAAAATTTGGTAAGTACCAATTTCTACCGATTCGACATCAATTCCCAATCCCGAAGTGGCATTAGCTTGAGGGTCAGCGTCAATTAATAATACTTTTTTTTCTAGAACACCTAAAGAGGCGGCAAGATTCACAGATGTAGTGGTCTTTCCAACTCCTCCTTTTTGATTGGCAATAGCAATGATTTTACCCATTTATTTTTTCAGATTTAGAATGGTAAAAATACAATTAATTCTCGTTTCTGAAAATCTATTTTGTTAACATTTGTTACCGCTTGATTTGTTGCTGTTTGACTATGTTAAAAAGGATGTTTTTGAATTAATTGAACTCTTTTTTGGAGATTAGTGGTTTTAAATAAAATAGAAAATGGTTAAAATTAAAAAATCCCTTTTGCTAAGCAAAAAGGATTTTGTCGGGGTGGCAGGATTCGAACCTGCGGCCTCCTGCTCCCAAAGCAGGCGCGATAACCGGGCTACGCTACACCCCGTAACGCGAGTGCAAATATAGAATTAATTTTTATTTTACCAAGTCAAAACCAAAAATAGGTAATGATTATTTTTAAATAACTAAAAATGATGTTTTTTTGTTTGCTGTTTTTATTTAAAAACTACCTTTGTTATCTTTAAAAAAATATACAAATAAGTACTACTATGTCAGATACAATAGAAAAAATTAAATGCCTTATTATAGGTTCTGGACCAGCAGGTTACACCGCTGCAATTTATGCTGCAAGAGCCAATATGAATCCGATTTTGTACCAAGGAATGCAGCCAGGAGGACAATTAACTACAACTAATGAAGTAGAAAATTTCCCAGGTTATGTTGATGGTGTAACAGGGCCAGAGATGATGGTGCAGTTGCAAGCTCAGGCACAACGTTTTGGCGCTGATATTCGTGATGGATGGGCTACTAAGGTAGATTTTTCAGGACCGGTTCATAAAGTTTGGATTAATGATAGTATTGAATTGCACTGTGAGACTGTAATTATTTCAACTGGAGCAACTGCAAAATATTTAGGATTGCCATCGGAGCAACATTATTTAAAAATGGGAGGTGGTGTTTCTGCATGTGCAGTTTGTGATGGATTTTTCTATAGAAATCAAGAAGTTGTGATTGTTGGTGCAGGAGATTCAGCTTGCGAAGAAGCGCATTATTTATCTAAATTATGTAAAAAAGTAACCATGTTGGTGCGAAGTGAAAAGTTTAGAGCTTCTAAAATTATGGAGGAGCGTGTTCGCGCTACTGAAAACATTACGATTTTAATGAATCACGATACAGTAGAAGTGTTGGGAGACGAACAAGTGGTAACAGGTGTTAAAGCAAAAAACAAAACCACTGACGAAGTTTTTGAAATTCCAGCAACGGGTTTCTTTGTAGCTATTGGTCACCAACCCAATACAGGTATATTTAAAGACTACATCACTTTAGATGAAACAGGTTATATTATGAATACTCCAGGCACATCAAAAACAAATGTAGCAGGAGTTTTTGTTGCGGGTGATGCTGCAGATCATGTATATCGTCAAGCAATTACAGCTGCGGGTACAGGTTGTATGGCGGCTTTAGATGCAGAACGCTATTTGGCAGCTAAAGGTCATTAATAGAAGCTTTCAGTAATAAAAAAAAGTCCCGATTACGGGACTTTTTTTATATCGTTATTTATTTTTTCGGAGGGAGTTTTTTAAATAATTTGGCTTCTCCAGACAATTTTCGTATAGTAATTGTGGGATTTCCGTACAAATTAATTTCTGCATTGTTAGTAGCTTCTATAGTACAACTGCTCTCTGCAAAAACACTACAACTTGCTTTACCTTCAATTGTCAGATCTAATTTTTTTATGTTGAAATTCTTAGCATTCAACTCAGCAAAATTATCAATACGGGTAATAGTGTTATCCGAATCTCCTTCAATATTGGCAGTTGCTTTTTGGTACAAATCACATTTTAATTCGGCACTATTAATCAATGCTTTTAGTGAACTGTTTTTACTTAATTCGACAAAAGCAGTTTCGCTTTTAAGGTTAAGTTCTATTTTAGATTTATCGTCTGCTTGGAGACCGAAGTTGCTTGCATTGATATTCAAAAAAAGTTTCGATTTATTTAGTGATTTGAATGTAATATTATCCAATACAATTTCTTGTATAGCATTAACAATAGATTCGTCCTTTGCAGTAACTAAGTTTAAATCTTTTGAGTACATAATTCTTACCAAAAGTTTTTTAAAGCCGTGGGCCTCTTTTGACGTCGAAATAATTAAAACATTATTTTGAACAGCTACATTGATTACGTCGTGTAAATTATCATCTGCTTCAATTTTAATTCCAGAAGTTTCGCCCTTTTCCAAATTAATTTCAACATTATCTTCTACTTCAATTGAAGTAAATGATTGGATCTCTTTCTCTGCGATTTTGAGAATACCAGACCCTTTTATTTTTTCAGCTTTTTGAGAAAATAAAGCTGTTGTTGAAAATAGTAATGTTAAAATTGCAAGATAGATTTTTGACTTCATGATGTATCAGTTTTAAACAAAAATAAGAAAAATCATTCAGCATGAATGATTTTTCTTATTTATTAGATAGATTGAAATTAATCTTGTTCTACACTTCCGCCTGAACTTGAATTTTTTTGAAATGTTTTTGGAACTGAATTGTATCTTATTGAAGCCCCACTAGACGCCTCAGCTTTTAAACTTACAATGGGATGCACATTAATTGACGAGCCACTGGATGCGTCTGCAACTACTGAATTAGTCATTAGTTTAAAGCATTTAGTTGTACTTCCACTTGACGCTTGACTATCTAATTGCATGGCCAAACCTTTCAATTCAATACTGCTTCCACTACTAGATTTACTAGTTACTGCTTCCATTTCTATGTCTAGTTTTGCCGAACCAGCACTGGAAGTCTTGATGAAAAGTTGGTTTCCTTTAATGGTATTTCTACTTGTTATAGAAGAAGCGCTAGAAGACTCTAAATAATCAATGGTTGGCATTGTAACGGTTACTTTTCGAACACCGTTTCTAATGTTAACATATGACTCATTTGAGATAACCAACTTTCCGTTTTTCACTTCTGTTTTGATTGTATTTAGCAAATTATCATCCGCTTCTACAATCACTTCGGTTTTATCTGCCTGTTCAATAGTTACTTCAATAGCACTACTAACATCTACTCCAGTAAATTTTTCCGAAATAGTTCTGTTTTTACTGTGCCGCTCCCTTTTATAGAATTATAATCAAAATGGCACGAGCTAAAAAAGAGTGCAGTTATGACAGTAATGATAATTTTGGTAATCCAAGTAATGATCTTTATCATGGTGTTATTCTTTTATAATTATACCGTTTTCGTTTACTTTCAATCCTTTTTTTGAGCTTTGTTTCACTGTAACTACCTCTCCATTGACTTTTACAGTAGTGGTTACAACTGTATCATTATCAGAAATGTCTTCAGTAATATTCATATCAACGTCATTGTATTCATTTTCGTCTTCTGGACAATTCAAACATTTGACTTGACTGTTATTTACTTTGTATATATAGTTGTCATCGCTATAATGTAAATTGAAAAAATCATTATCTGATTCATCATAATGCTGTGCTGACTCGTCTACTTTAAAAACAGTAGCTTCTGGTAAATAGATGTAAATAATAACCTCTTGGTCTCTAAATTTTTCAGCAACAGAGGATAATAAATAATTGTCTAAAATTAATTGATTTCCTTCTAATTTGTATCCAAATTGAATTTTTTCTGCACGTTTTTTAGCCTCTTGAAATGATTTTCCTCGAGCGGTTCTTTCAACTTGAATGAATGCCAGTTTTTCATCAGTTTTTAAAATTTCAAAGCTAATGTTGTTGGAATATATCAATTGATTGTTTCCGGCATCTTGAACGAATCTAAAATTATCATTATCATTAATGTCTTTAGTATAGTATTCGTTATATCTGAATTTAATTTCAAGAGTGTCAGTAGGAGTTAGATTTAAAGTTTCTTTTTGAACTGTCTTTCCCTCATAAGCTACTTCTGAAGCTTGTTGAATACCAATCGAAATCAGAATTGCAATAGCAATAATCCATAAAGCCAGTAGGGTATATTTAGCGATACTTCCTATTGATTTCATATTGGGCGATAACAATCTAAATCCTAAAAGAGTCATGAAAAAGAACGGTACACCCACTGCAAAAAACATCAATAATCCAAAAGCCCAAATAGGATAATCTGTAAAGTTGCCTGCATTTACAAATTCTTGCCAAGGAAATTCAATAAAAAAACCAGTTCCTAAGGTAAAAATTCCAACAAATAAAAAGAACAAAATAGTAAACCCCGAAATGATTAGAATTACCCCTAAAAATTTAGCAAAGACTTTAAAAATAGTAGTAATTATTTCACTCAATGTATTACCAAATCGCTCTGCTCCCGTTTTGATTTGATTGCCGTATTTATCGTAATCTACATTTTTAAATTTCTCAGAAACTGAGTCAAATTCCTCACGTACTTTTTTCTCAATGCTTGAGATCGTAACTGGTTCACCTGTCATCTCTAGTTTCTCAGTAGTAGTAATCGCTTCAGGAGTAGCAATCCACAAAATGATATAAGCTAAAATCCCTGTTCCGAAACCAAAGAAAAATAACAATAATAATACACGAATCCATACTACATCAATGCCCAAATAATGGCTTAAACCAGCAGCAACACCACCAATCATTCCTTTGTCCTTGTCACGGTATAATTTTTTAGACTTTTTGTATGCTTGATAAGCCGATTCGTTTTTTGAGTCATCTTCAATTATGTAATCTTCAGGCTGGCCCATTACGGCAATCACCTCGTCAATTTCTTTCAAACCAATTACGTGTTTGTCTGAAACTAATTTTTCACTAAGCAATTCTGAAATTCGCATTTCAATGTCTTTAATAATCTCATCTTGTCCAGACGAATTGTTTAATGAGCGTTTGATTGCGTCAAAATAGCGGGATAATTTTTGGTACGCATCTTCGTCAATATGGAATACAATTCCGCCTAAATTTATGGTTACAGTTTTATTCATGACTATTCGTTTTGATTGGTAATTAAGTTTACAGCATTCGATAATTCCATCCAAGTGCCGTGTAATTCAGTTAAAAAAGTTTGTCCGTCTTCAGTCAAACCATAATATTTTCTAGGTGGTCCAGATGTCGATTCTTCCCAACGATAGTCTAATAAACCATCGTTTTTCAATCGGGTCAACAACGGATAAATCGTACCCTCTACCACTAATAATTTTGCGTTTTTTAAGGTGTCTAAAATCTCTGAGGTGTAGGCATATTTCTCTTTTAAAACCGAGAGTATGCAAAACTCGAGAACCCCTTTACGCATTTGGGCTTTTGTGTTTTCTATATTCATTTTTATTTATTTTTTATTTATGAGCTGTTTCCTGCTTTCCATTACAATCTTTTTATTTCGCTTTGCTACATAAAAAGGATTTTCATTTTAATCAGGGCTAGGGTTATGTTATTTCATGAACTTCAGGGTTAAAGGATAACTGTATCGTTCTCCATTAGCTGTTTTAACTGCTGCTTGAATGATCAAGAAAAATTCAGCTATTTTGAGACAAACTAAAAAGAATATAGCAATTGCTCCAGTAGTTATTAATCCAACATTTTCTGAAAAATTCAAATCCTGAATAATAAAATGTCTGTCGTGAATCAATTCATTAAAAGTGATATGACTTAAAAAAGTAATAAAAAAGGCTGGGACAAATATGGCGCCTAAAATCAAAGAATATAAAAATACACTCAACTGAAAATTAATACATTGTTTACCGTTGTTATCAATAAACTCCGATTCATTTTTTTTTGAACTCCAAATAATAATTGGAATTATAAAATTTCCTAATGGGAAAAGATATTGACCAAAGGCTCCTATATGTGTTAATGTAGCCCAATTTTTTTCTGTATTTGTTAGCATAATAATTTTATATAGTAATTTCTTATGCAAATATATATCTTAAAAACAGTATCTTGTTTTACATAGTAGTAAATATTAACAAAATATTAACATTTTAAAAATGGTACTTTTACTAACTGCCCTTGTGTTTCTTACCCTTTTTCCAATTTATTAAGATTAGGACTTATTGAATTCAATTTACTACTTTTACTAAAAATTAGTTATTATGACAATTACGGCTTCAAAACTGAATCAATTTTTATTTTTCAAATTACCGTCTGCTTTTATTTGTGGAGTCCGTGTAAAAACTATTGATGTTACTGAATGTATAGTTTCAGTAAAACACCGTTGGATCAATCAAAATCCTTTTCAATCGATGTATTTTGCAGTCCAAGCAATGGGAGCTGAGTTGAGTACAGGCGCTTTGGTGATGTATCATATTCAAAAGAGCGGAAGAAAAATATCAATGTTGGTAGCTAATAACAAAGGTAACTTTACTAAAAAGGCCACAGGCCGAATTACATTTACATGTAACGATGGGCATTTGATTGAGGAAGCTATTCAAAAAACAATAGCAACTGGCGAGGGACAAACCTTTTGGATGAAATCCATTGGAATGAATGAACAGGGCGTTCAAGTTTCAGAAATGGATTTTGAATGGAGTATTCGAGTGAAATAAAAAAAGCCTCTTTAATTAGAGGCTTTTTTGTAGTGTATCCTAATTATTATGCTTTAGCACAACATTTTTTTCCAGATGCTTTTTCAGCTTTAGCATCACATTTTTTACCTTCTGCTTTGCATTTGGCTTTACATTTAGCGACTTCATCAGCAGACATTTTAGCATGTTTTGTAGAACAAGTCATTTCTTTTTTCTCTTGTTTGGCTTCTTGAGCGTTCATGCTTACTGTAAAGAAAGCCAATGCCACTATTGCAATTACTTTTTTCATATCTATTAATTTTATGATTTGGTTTTTACTCTAACAAAGATAGAAATAATTATTTAGGCTATTTTTTATGATTTGTTAATTTTTGCTTAAAATCGATTTTATTAAGTGGCTATTATTGCTTTGGTGAATAATATTTCTTCCTCCACCAAAATGCCACATTAACTAAAGCTATTAAAGCGGGAACTTCGACTAATGGTCCAATCACACCCGCAAATGTTCATATCTATGAAATTACAAATAAAATTGTTCTGTAAGATAAAATACAGTGTCTATAAAAAATAAATTTCCTTGAAATGTAAGTACATTTTCATCGTGTAAATCTTCAAGAATAATACCTATTTTTGGATGGAAATAATCGTTATTTTTCTTGTTAATGAATCCATTTGCTGCTAAGAATTGTTTCACGTTTTCTAATTCAGTGACACCATCAGATTTTATAAATGTCTGCTCAACAACTGCATACAATGCTGTATTATTTTCGTAAAAACCGATTAATTGATATGCTGTATCGGGGAAGAAAAAATTATTAAGAAGTAAATTGTTTAAATAGTCTTCCCAAGTTGCGTAATAAATAGCATCGTTTAGCTTTATTACTTTAAATTCATTCTGTAGATATACTTTTTGTTCAGCACCAGAAGATACAAAGGTAGAAATATCAATGTCATCTACCCAAAAATGGTTGGTATTACAAAATGTTTTTAGATGCGTTGTTTCTTGATTTTTGATTTGCTTACTTTCTGAAGTCTTTCCGCTTGCGCTCTTGCTTCTTCTAAGGTAACTGGCAACTGTTTGGATAGCATCACCATGCCTAACTTGGCTCTTTCCTGAAATGATATTTTGTAGTTCATGTTTCATGAATTTGGAATACAAATATAAATAAAATATTTTAAAATAATGAGTAGCTTTCGAGAGCCTCAGACTACTTTTGGGTCGAGTTATAATACTTCTTCCTCCACCAAAATGCCACATTTACTAATGCTATTAAAGCTGGGACTTCGACTAAAGGGCCTATTACTCCGGCAAAAGCTTGTCCGCTGTTGATACCAAAAACACCTATAGAAACGGCTATGGCTAGTTCAAAATTATTTCCAGAAGCAGTGAAAGAAAGTGCAACGGCATCACGGTAATTAGCGCCTATTTTTTTACTTACAAAAAACATCAATGTAAACATGATGGCAAAGAAAATAACTAGAGGTAAGGCAATTCGAAGCGCATCAAGCGGTAAATCAACTATCATTTCACCTTTCAAACTAAACATGACTACAATAGTAAACAATAAGGCTATCAAAGTAATGGGAGAAACAAATGGAATAAATCGCTGATTGAACCATTTGTCACCCATATATTTCTTAATAGCATAACGACTTGTTATTGCTAACAGAAATGGTATTCCTAAATAGATACCAACTGTTTGAGCAATTTCAGTAATAGTAATGTTCAATGCTAATCCTTTAATGCCAAAAAAAGGTAACATAACTTCAAGATAAAAATAAGCATACAAACTAAAAAAGCATATTTGTAGCAAACTATTAATCCCAATTAATCCAGCAGTAAGTTCTCGGTTGCCCTCGGCGAGTTCGTTCCATACGATAACCATAGCAATACATGGTGCCAAACCTATTATTATCAAACCCGTCATGTATTCAGGAGAGTCCCGTAAGAATAAAACGGCCAAAGAAAACATCAAAAAGGGACCTACAATCCAGGTTATAAAAAAAGAAGCGGTGAGTAGTTTGGGCTTTTCAAACATCTGAGGCACTTTTGTGAAATCAATTTTGGTCAACGGCGGGTACATCATTAAAATCAGTCCAATAGCTAACGGAATATTGGTTGTTCCCGAAGAAAAGGAGTTGATAAAACTAACCGTATTTGGTATAAAATATCCAATTGACACGCCAATTGCCATAGCTAAAAATATCCAAAGGGTTAAAAATCGGTCTAAAAAATTAAGTCTTTTTTTCATTGTTGAACCATTAAGAATTTAAGTTACATCAAGTTTTGAAATTTCTATTTTAGTAATTAGTTCTTTATTTGTGAAAAAACAAAGTACATTTCGGAAGCAATCTCTATGCTTCGCTCAGCATACTTCACATCCATTAATTCAGTTCCATCAAATGCTTTAGGGTCGTCGTAGCGAATAGGCAGGCGTTTTTCGGCTCCTGCTATAAATGGGCAACCTGCATCCGCAGACGAACAAGTCATAATGGCTGCGAAGCCACTAGTCGGATTAAATGCATCATCAAACGTTTTGGAAAAACAGATAATTGCCGATTCATTTTCGTCAAATTTTACGGCATACACAGGATTGTTGTCACTGCTTAATTGTTGTATTTGAAAACCTTGGTTGGTTACTATTTCGCCAACTTTTGGAAACATGGCAGTGGCCTCTGTTCCACCTGAATAGCAAAATAAATTTTTGATTCCGAAATGATACGCCATAGTTTGCGCCCAAATTTGAGACAAATGACTTCGTCGCGAATTGTGAGTACAAATAAAATTCAACCGAATGGCTAGATTATTTTCAATTTTGTTTTGAATGTAGTCAACTAAAGGTTGTAGCGCTTCTTTGCGTTCGTCAGAAATTGTAGTTTTCGAAATACTTTCTAACGTTGTAGTTAATTGCTGGTTCATATTTTATTTTTTTGTTTAACAACAGCCTGAATCAGGGGTGCAACATGAAGTTGCTTTAGCTTTCCATTGGCCTGCGTTAGGCATTTTACTTTCCGGAATACCACAGTGGTCTGGTGCTAAACAGTTCGTTATTTTTGAAGTTAGTTGAAAGTGGGTGCCGTCGAATTCCAAACCAAATTTTCCAATGCTATCTTTCATCTGGTATTCTACTTCGATTTCTAAATCGGTCAAACCTAACTTTTGTTCCGATAATTCGATGATATTCAATAGCTTTTCAGGATGCAAACGATGATCGTAATCTTGCGCTTCCCACAATTGAAAATTAGCTACTTCTTCGCTTCGAATTGTACCTCCACAATCAATAAAGTGTTTTGTAATTTTTCCTACCTCTGTTACATGAAAGTGAGGTGCTACAAGTTCGCCATTGGGCAACTGAAAAGCAATAGTTGTTGCTTTTTGTAATTCGGATTTAATTGCTGATAGTGTCATGATATTTTAAATTTTAGTTAACAACATTCTTTAGTTGATAGGTACTCATTGATGTTTTGAAAAAAGGATTTTAGCCGGTTAAAACCTACTTCGTTAATGCAATAACATATTGAAGTCCCTTCTATATTTCCTTTAATTAACCCCGCATTTTTTAATTCTTTAAGATGTTGTGACACGGTAGGTTGGGCGAGAGGTAATTCATTTACGATATCACCACAAATGCAGGATTCTGTTTTAAGTAAGTACTGAATAATAGCAATTCGCGCAGGATGTCCCATCGCTTTAGCTAGGATGGCTAATTCATTTTGTGTAGTTGTAAAGCTTTCCGTTTTTGTAATTCCCATTTTACTTTATTTTTATATTGCAATATTACGATAAATAATTTATAATTTATCATTTTAATTTTTTTTGTATACTTGTTGCAGTATTAATTACCAAATCTTTTTAAAATGAAAAAAATTATTTTCTGTGGTTTCCTATTAGTTTCTTTAGGATCACAAGCACAAGCGTACAAGTACAAAATTGTTACTACTATCGAATCTGTTGTCCCAGGAGGAGTTGGTCGTTCAAGAATTATTGAAAATGGAACCGAAGTAGATTACACACAGTTTACAACAGTTAGAACTAAAGAGGGTAAAGAAAAAACCGATAAAGACCGCAGCGATGTGAAAATTGACGACCTAAAAGAATCAACATTGGTTAATTTTTTTAGTTTAGTTGGAATTAATTTTCAAAACATTGCTTCTAATGATGCCATGGTAACTTCTATGCTAAACAAGTATAGTACTGAAGGTTGGGAATTAGTCAATATTGTTAGCGGTGTTGAAAGTGATGCTGGAAAAGGTGATGGTGATGGAATTTTTATCACTCGGTTTTATTTCAGAATGAAATAAGGATTAAATTTTAAACTTAAAAACCCCTAAAACATTCGTATTAGGGGTTTTTGCTTTTGGTAGCGAGGACGGGAGTTGAACCCGTGACCTCAGGGTTATGAATCGATAATTGATTCTTTGTACGTCTGTAAACCCAATAAATACGTTGGTTTTTTCTACAAAATCAGAGGTTTTTTAGAGTCGTCCTCACGCAGTTTCCTCACGCAATAAAATAGTTAACTAACTGGTATATAATGATTTAAACATTATATTGTTTCGATATTTAATCTTTTTATTAATTCCATTGTTGATAATATCTTTCTCCGGTATAATTATCATATACATCTATTGTCTCTATCATAACGTGTGAATCTGTTTGAATGATCATAATTTCTCTAATTTGATTTATCTCTAGATTTATTTCTAATTCGCATTCTACATCAGTAAAAATTTCGTCTTCTTGAAAATTTAGTTTGTATTCATAAATCAAATTCAATTTATTCTCTTTTAAATTTTTTTCAAATATTTTTACATCATAAATACATTCTGCTCTAAATCTATAGTGGTATTTTTCTTTTAATTCTATGTTTTCTGAATTTTCTATTTTTATACTAGTTTTCATAGTTTTTGTTTTATTATTAATTTATTACTGCTAGTTGGATTCCAAAAGCAAACATTGAGGTGTTTCCTGAAACTACAAAATAGGTTAGTTCAGATTTTTTTAAAAACTCATTTACAGTATGGGTTTTACCCAATCCCGGAGGTGAATAAATATATAGATGTGGGAATTTTTCGATTTGGTTAAATTGAGCCAGATTCTCAATTAATCCAATCATACGTTCCCTTTTGTTAGTTCCTCTAATTAGTGATTCCTCTTTTGTTAAACTAAATTGATTCTTCTTTTTATTGATAATATTTAGACTCATACTTTTTATTTTTTAATAAATGTTTGATTAATTAGTTCCTCCGTTTTAGCGATATTATAGTCGAATACTCCTGAAGTATTATTAAGTACTTTAATTTTTTTAGATCGTTTAATAATTTTATCGGTAATATATTTGATACTGTCAATTGAAGGAATTATTTCTAATGAGTGTTTTTCTATCTTCAACCCAGGATTAATACCAGTCATTAGTTTTAATTGCTCAAACATAATTCTGTGTAATTCTTTGTAATGTTCTTCCGTTGTCAATACTGCATCGTGAATCGTAAAAAATGGTGCAGATTTATATTTATTATTAAACTCAACACACACCGTATCTAGAACAAGAAAACTCTCCGCTCGTTGAAGTAAATAGGAAAACCTTTTCACACCAACACTATTTAAACAAGAAACAATAAAATCATTAATTTTAGGAAATTGTTTTACTAGGTACTTCAGTTCAGATTTTTGTTTGGCTTTAGGATTATTATAAAACAAAAATTGCATTGTTTTGTGTTTAAGTCTATTCCTTTCGATTGTTGTTGGTTCTCGACCAAGTTCATTCCTCAACACAATAGAGTAGAAGTCGTCCTCAAACGAAATATTTCGGTATTGTTCAATTCCTTTCTCTTTGCCTTCCAAAAAACGCGGAAACAATATTGACCCACCGACCGGTCCAACACTATAGTAGTTGTATTTGTTATTGTTATCCTTATTGTAGAAGTTGACATCTAATAAACTAGCTAATAGATAAGGTTGTGATGATTTAATATCAACTGAAACTAATGGTTTGTTATTTACTAATAGAAAAGGTCTCACTAATTTGTTTAATGATGTAATTGAACTATTAAATCTATTGTTAGAGTATGATCTGTTGTTGTAGAATTTACCTACATTAATTTCTTCAATGATGTTAAGATTTCTTCCAATATAGTTTTTCAATAAAGTAATCTCCTTATCTTTTTTAAGATTAGTTAGTACTGAATGGTATAGGTTATAAAGAAATTCTTTAACGTTAGGATGTATAGAGAGTTTATTGGTATTAAATTGAATATCTAGTATTGATTCATTAGTTTTTACTTTTTGTTGATTAGGGGGTTTTAAATTGAATTTAGCCATCAAACCATTTCTATACTTTTCGTTGAGTCTATGTAATTTAGAGTACCCTCCAACTTTGTAATTTTTTTTAATTTTAATGATTGGGTCTTTCCCCTCAGTGAGTAGTTTGTGTACAAATTCATATTCATTGTTTAAAATTCTTTTTTTAAACTTTGAACCAAGATGTGTGAATCCACCTGCTTTGAACCTGTGAAGATTATAGTTTGTGGGGTATAAGACAGAAACGATTTTAATGATTCTGGTTTTAATATTTTTTCTTTTCGTAGGACTTAAATCATAATTTGATAATAGTTTATCTACGTCTAAATTTTGTGGGTATAATAATGTTTTCATATCAATTTTAATTTAAATTATGCCGCTAATGAAAGGGTAGATGGTTCAACAATAAATTTATCAGTGATCACCTTCAAGTCATCCATATTAATTTCTTCCAAAGTGTTTTCCATAACCCTACAACCGACTTTATGGTAGTGAGATGACAACTCCGTTGCCAATGCGAAACGGTTTAATAACATTGACATTCTACCGACTACATTAGTTCCAGCGAATGGATCGTACACGATATCATTTTCATCTGTTGTCATCATAATTGGTAGAACTGGTAACAATTCTGACATAACAGCTGGGTGACCCTCAGAGTATGCTTTGTAGACACTAGAATTTTTCCCAGCTTGACATTTAATCATATGTAGTACATCTTGAGCCGAAATATGTGAGTAAATTTTATCATATGGTTTTGAAAGAGATTTTGTTTTTTTCAAAACAGTTCCCTTATTGTCAACATCTTTCGCACCACTTGTAGCTTGAATTTCTTTACCATCATCAAAATAGGTAATCATATTGTATTTGGCTTTTTTAGGGTCAACCACAAACCACAGAATATATTCTACATCATTAATTGGACGGGCTACTTTTTCACCTTGGGGTTTTGGATTAGGTTTGGACCAGATAATTTGTACTTTCGATTTTAAATTAGTGTCATTCAAGATTGCGAATTTTACTAAATCTGGAATATTCATCGCACAACCATCTACATATGTTTCTCCAACATTAATCAGCACATTTGAAGTTTCATTTAGGGTATAAGTAAGTTCTTTGAAGATTTTAGCAACATTTTTTGCGTATTCCTCAGGTGTTTTTTCGTGACCTAATTGATTATGATCTTCTCCATTTTCATAAAATCTAACTGCCCAATATGGAATAGATGTGAAGATTGTGGAAACCTTCCCTTTATACTCCTCTCTGTTTTTGATGTCAAGACAATTAATATTGAGTGAAGTCGATTTTTCTGGAATCACAAATGTGGATTCGTAACTATTGGTCAAAAAATCTTTTTCACGAATAAACTTGTTAACTTCTTTAATTGTTAATTCACCTTTTTCAATTTTATGAGTGAAGCCGTAATTATTGTCAATATCAACTTTCTTAAGATTAGTAGTGTATTCTTCGCAATCATCCAGCGTCCATCCTTTATTCACAATCCCTTCAACTAATGGATAATTCTTAAAATCATTTTTGATTACTGATTCTAGTTTTCGGATAGATTTCGGGGATTTCCAGCGGTGATTTAATTTTTCACCAATTACTTTGTAATAATCGTAAGGTTCTCCATCATTTCTTTTCCCTTGTTTTTTTGGGGTATTTTCAAAAACAGAAATAACCTCATTAGTTAAATCCATAGAGTTTTTCACTCTATATAGGTTAAAGGTGATCCTAGTATCAATTGTAGGTTCGTCATCTACAATAATCGCATTAACAACTTCAATCCCTAATAACTTAAGTGCGTAAACTCTGTTATACCCATCAATGATAGATAAGTCGTTACTCAAAATGATAGGATATTTTTGTCTTTCATTTTTAATCGAGTTAACTAATTGTTGAATATCTTCGTCTGAAGATTTAGAGTAGAAGTTTTTTAAGTTTTCAACTTCTTTAAGATTTTCGATTTTTACAACTTCAATTTGTTGACCTGTAGTAATAGATAAGTTTTTCATAGTATAATGTTTTAATTACACTGCAAATAACTTTAATATGAAAAACGTATGACTCAATCGCAGCGCTGCGATTAAAAAGTAGAGTTCTAGGAATTAATCTTAAAAGAATTTAATTCGGGAGGGAGTATTAAATGCTCTTGGGATACTTTAATATAGTACACGGATACATCCTGGGCTATTTTATCTGAGATAAATCCATATTTATGGGCTAGCGATTCAATACTTAATTGATTTTTTAATTTTGTTGAAATTCTTGAATGTATAGAAGTTATATTTTTGATATAACTTTCTATTTCATAATCATATATTTTAATATAAATGTGATTATATAATGATTTAAATTTTTCTCGAATTATTCCTTGTTTTGACAGATCATCACTTCCAATTCCCACATCAGGGTTAATTAGATAAAATAAATAAGCAACGTGATATAATTTGCCTTTTTTGCCAAATTCGATAATCTGTCCCCCAATTTTTATCTTGTATTTCTCAATCACTTCCTTTTTTGAGGTATGTTTTTCTTTCACCTCTTTTTTTGGATTGGGTTTTTCTTTATCTTTTTTTATTGGTATGTATTTATCTATAACTTCAATCTTTAATTGATCTTCTGAAAAGTCAAAAACATAATTTTCTCTCACTCTATTACTAATCCTACTTAGAATGTTTTTTATCTGAATTACATAATCGTTTGAAATATGTTTTAGTGAAGATTCAATACAGGATTGGCAAATATATCCAGAGCGTATTTTTCCTTTGGTCTCATTTGGATTAGCACAAAAATCATTAATGCAAACTTCTGTTTCTAAATGAACTGATTTTTCTAATTTCTTTGAGTATAAATCAATATTTCCTAGAAATTGAAATATGTTTTCAATAATTTGATGTGAAATACCTAGATATGGTTTACCCTCAGTTACTTTATCCCAACCACCTGTTTTAACAACTATTGCTCTTTCGTAATAGTAACTGTACCAATCTTTTGGACTGTTAAATTTTTCAGTAGGTGTTTCAAGTGATTTAGGGGATACTATAACAACTAAATCATCCGGATGTATGTTATGTGAATCTCTAATCTGTTTAGATAGCTCTTTAAGGTCATTTTTCGAAATTTTAGCTAAATCTCTGTAAAATTGATAATAATCTGAACTATGAATTACTTCTAAAAGTTTAAAGTTTAATGGACCTTTATCTTTTGAAAACATTGAAATAGTGTCTTCAATATTCTCAAATCCTTGAGAACTCAAATATATGATATGAATATTCAAATCTTAAGTTTTAAATTAAAACATAAAACTAGTAAATTCATTTTACATATTTGATAATTAAATACTTTCGTACTGACTTTAACTTAAGTGATTAGTAACTAATGTTTCTAGCTTTTATTATTTTTTGTTGTGATTATAGCGTAGGTTTCGGTACGATTTTGTCGTAATAAGTTAAGTGGTAATTTAAACTTATTTTGTAAATTCTTAGAACCACATTTACCCTTTGAAGTATTACAATCTTAATAAATTATAGAAGTAGGGTGGATGTTCTAGTGAAAAAAGATGTAGTGGGGAATTGACCCTTTTGAGAACTAAAGCCAATTATCTTTAAAAGTTTTAAAACACTCATCTCGATACTTTTGGGCAAATAAACGCGCGGCTTTCTCAAATGGATGATCATCATATCCGATTTCATCAAGAACTTTAAAATATTGTTTGACCTCTTTTTGTGTTCTCATATCAATATGATGTTTATATTCGTGCAGCAAAGTGTCTAAGATATCAATTATGGTTTTTTCGTTATTGAGATAAAGAATTATTGTTCGAGTGTATGCACAATAATACCCCTCAAGTTTAGTGTGATTGTAGTATCTTATTTCGTATGATAATTTCCCTCTATACTTAGGTATCGAATGATTTAACTCGCACCAGTGTAATACGTTTTCAACCATTTTTTTCTTTGATATCTTCAGGTCTCTGATTTTAGCAGACTTATTCTTCTTTATTAATGAATCTCTAATAGTCATTACTACATAGATCAAAAACAAAGTCAAGAAATAAAATATAAATCCAATTTCAACCATAAAACTTGGTTCCATTTTTTAAAAGCGGTGGTTTTTACTTTTAAAACCGTCCGAGTTGATATATCAAAATGTATTATTTTATTAACGAATCAATAATATATTTACAAGTTTATAGGTTGAGTTTAGTTGAGGATTTTTCATTTTTCAAATTTTAATTTTTTAATTTTAGAAACTGTATTATAATGTAACCCTACAATCTTTGCTACTTCTACATTTTTGTACCCCTTTTTTATGTATTCAAGTGCTTTCAGATTTTTCGGTTTAGACAAAAACTTATAGACATCCTCTTTACTTCCAATAGCACGTCCAGTATATTTTTTGTTAAGTTTCGCTAATGCAATTCCTGATAATTGTCTGTCTCTCCCTATAGATTTTTCCATTTGTGCGACTATCCCTAAGATGCTAATAATCATATTAGAAATATTATTTTCAGTTCCATCGGGTTGAAGTGTTCTTAAACCTTGAGAAACGAAATGAACACAGATTTTTTTTTCGGTAAAAAATTTAATGTTATTTAATATTGTAAGAAGATTTCGCCCGAGTCTATCAATTTCCCATACGTGTAGCTCTGTTAACATTCCTTTTGAAAGAAGATATAATATTTTTTCTCCCCCAGGTCTTTCAAATAAATCCGATGCGCCGCTGCATTTGTCCTCAATAACAAGTTGATACTCTTTTTCATTTACTCTTTGGCGATCAGTTTTTTGTTCTGTCGTACTAGTTCTAACATACAGGACTTTCATATTTCACAATTTTAGGTTAGGGCTAATTACACTCTAATTTTGTGAATATGCGCTACCAAAAGTGCTAAATAAGTGCTAAATTGTGTTAGATGGTAACTCACAATAAAAGGTATACCCTAAAAAATAAACTAAATAAAAAATCCCCACTTTAGGTGGGGATGAAAATTCTTATTTACAGATTATTATTTTTTTCATTCATTGACTTCAAAAAGTTATTTACTGATATATCTGCAAGTAATTCAATAAACTTCAAAATTTCAATTATTTGTTCATCGGTAAGTTTTTTGTCCCTGTTTTTATTTAAGATTTGTTTTGCCTTTTTGAATTCCATTATTTGTTTATTATTATGTTCACATACTTATTAAATGTGGCAATAATTAACCCTTTATCATCATATACTTTGAATTTAGCTTAGGCTAAGATATAATAGCAAACCAAAAAGTTCGAATTATTTTAATTTTTTGAGACATAAATTAAATGGAACACAATAAGACTTATATAAACGTTGGGTCAAACATTTTTCACTGTCCCGGTGTCTTCATCTTCAACTTTGAGCCAAACATATTCTAGTTCAGCGCCAGTGCCCCAGGAGTTTTTTTGAATTTTCACTTAGGGGCAAACATTATCCTTATGAACTTCCAGGACCTGAAGACTCTTTTTAACGTCATAGGGTCAAACATTATTTATAGAAAAAGAGCCAGATCTCTACACTGGGATGGTATCCACGGGTGGGGGCTGCCGCCTTCCCTCAAACCCCTCCTTTATATACGTATTTTAAGTCATTTGTGGGAGGGGGATACTTTCGCTCGTAAAATTTTCCGGCGGAAAAATCTCAAAAACCGGAATTTCACCAGAAAACACAATTAAAAAAATTTTGATTTTTTTTTTCAAATTAATACAAGATCGATATGAATTAGAATAAAAAAAACCTCCCAATATTGAGAGGTCTTAAAAATAGAATAGGGTAAGATTTAAAATTTAAATTGATTTGGTTAACCTAAAGGTTTTTGATTTTTCGGATTCTTCCAAAATGGATTCTTTGGTTATTGTGTCCAAAAGTCTTTTAACTTGTAATTCGTTCAGAATAATTTTCATCCTTTTTTGTGTTGTTTTCATAGTACTACTTGTTTACTTATAAATAGTCTAAAACTAAAAAAAGGTATCAATTGACACCTTTATTGAATTAATAACTTACTCCAAATCTTGTAGGAACTTTAGTCTTTGATACATCTAACGGACATCCCAAAACCTTTTCCAAATGGAGCGAAAAATGTGGTTGATGTTCCATAATCTAGGGTTAAAACTTCTATGCTTGAAATTGGAGTTTCAGTAGTCGACGTAAAAAATCCAAGGCCAGTTATATTGCCAAACTCACCATAGTCAAATCTAAATCCTCCTGGTAAACCATTAAATTCACTTTCATTATTACCTTCACCTGAAACATCCCAACCTGATGTTGACTTCATTTTATTTCCTGCAATACTCTCACCTCCTAAATAAGTTGATAATCTTATCCACTCTTCTTTACTTGGAATATGCCATCCTTTAGGTGCAATCCCTCTTGGGTCAGTTATAGCATACCAATTGTAGAGTTTACCATACTTCAAACCATTCGTTTTATCATTATCATAATAACACCAAGCGGATGTTTTATTTTTACTTGCTAAATCCCATTCTTCTTTTGTTTTTGCCTCAGGGATTTTATCTCCATTGTTAAACTTTTCAACATCTAAGTTTGTATCAGACCATATTGTAAATCGTCAGCAAAAAGTGGACTGATTTAAGTCAAAACTAAGAGAGTGTTTTCAAAATCCATAAATTTGAATTATTATGAGAACATCCAAGAAAAAAACAGCAGAGAATTTCATTAAAGACATTCGTAGAAACACACGAAGAATCTTTAGTTCTGAACAAAAAATTCAAAAGAATTTTTAGATAGTATAAAAGATCATTTTAGAGCAAAACTAAGAGTTGCACCTAATGTAGAAGTAGTTTCTTTGGATGTAATAAATAAAATTGTATTTACACCAATGAGTAGAAAACCGATACGTTTTATAGATTTAAGAAAATAATAATAGTATTTAAATGTAATGATTTTAAAACATAGATGAATTGTTATTTATCATGATTTAATGAAATTGTTATAAGACTATTAAATTAGTAAAGCCTAAGTCAAAACAAAGTTTCAAATTAGGCTTTACTTTATAAATGACTATGCTACTATCAAATAAATGCTAAATATTTTAATTTAAATATTATTTGAATTCAATTACAAATTCTTCTTTAGGAGTTCTCACTTTTTTCATTGGAGCAATCCAGTCATTTGGTGTGTCTGCATAACCAACATACATTAGAGAAACACTTTTTAATCCTAATTTGTCTAATTCTAATATTTTATCTACTACACTGTTATCAAAACCTTCAACAGGAGTACTGTCAACTTTTAATTCAGCTGCTTGTCCTAAAGCTAAACCAAGCGCTATATAGGTTTGTCTTGCAATGTGTGCGAAATTTTCTTCAGCTGGTTGTGCTAAATATATTTTCTTTAACATATCGGTATAACTTCCAAAACGGCCTCTTTCTAAACCACGTTCATCTGTAGTATAGTTATATACTTTGTCAATTCTTTCTTCTGTATAGCGATCCCATCCAGCAAAAATAATAACATGAGAACAATCTCTCATACATTCCGGATTCAAAGCTCCTTTTACTAATTTTTCTTTTAATGATTGATTTTCAATCACTAATACATTGAAAGGTTGTAGTCCTGAAGAACTTGGTGCTAAGCGAGCCGCTTCAACAATTTTATCAATATCTTCTTTGCTTACTTTTTTTGTAGCATCATATGCTTTTACTGCATGTCTCCAATTTAAATCTTCTAATAAAGCCATTTTTTTTATTTATAATTTGAATAATAATTTATTTAGTCGTTTGAAACTGTCAATTTTACAGGCATATTTCCTCTTGTTGCATTAGAGTACGGACATACTTGATGTGCTTTTTCAATTAACGATTGTGCTTCCTCTATAGTTACACCTGGAATGTTGGCATGTAATTCTGCTTCTAATGAAAAACCTCCAGCATCATTTGAACCAATACAAACGTTTGCAGTTACAGTAGTTATTCCTGTTTTTATGTTTTCTTTTTTAAGAACTAAGTTAAGAGCACTGTCAAAACAAGCTGAATATCCAGCGGCAAAAAGCATTTCTGGATTTGCATATTCATCATTAACTCCACCTAGGGCTTTTGGGTATCTTACTTCTAAATCAATAATACCATTTTCACTTTTAACATGTCCGTTTCTACCACCTGTTGCAGTAGCTTTTGTTGTATATAATGTTTTCATATTTATTTTTTTGAAATTTTAGTAATTATGTTTTTTAATAATGTTAAATCTTCAATTGAGAGTTCCATTGCTTCCATTAATTGTGTTGGAATACAAGATGCTTTTTCTTTTAGCACCTTTCCTTTTTCAGTTAAGGCTATTAATACAATTCGCTCATCTATTTTGCTTCTATTTCTAGTTACGAAGTCTTTAAGTTCCATTCTTTTTAATAAAGGGGTCAATGTGCCACTATCAAGTTTTAGTTTGTTTCCCAGTTCATTAACAGTTTGTTCTTCATGTTCCCATAAAACTAACATAACTAAATATTGAGGATAAGTCAAGTTCAACTCGTCGAGTAGAGGCCTGTATTGATTAATGATTTCCTTTGCAAATACATAAACTGGAAAACAAACTTGTTCGCTAAGATGCAATTGATCTTTCATGTGTTAAATTTGATGATACAAATATATCGTATAATTATATTGTGCGCAATATAATTGCGAAAGATTAATACTAATTTAACAAAAGTTGATTGTTGAAATAAGTATTAATGTTTTCATCATATATATGATAACTGAAGTAATTAAAAAGGTAATTTTCTAAATGTGAAACAATTATATTTTAGGATTTTTTGCAAAATTATGCAGTATTTTTTCATATACTTAGAACTAAATGGCAGAACTTTATGGTAAACCAAATTATATTCGTAAATTGTTTTAGTTACTGATAATTATTACCTTTAAAAGATTAAATATTCTTACACATTTGATTAATATGAGTATATATGAATTTCAATCATCTATAAGTCTCAAATCTATTATGAACATTAGTTTGGTAATCTTAGGTTGTATTTTATTAGGATTTCTAACTCAATGGATTCTTTTTATGTTTATTAAGTTTTCTCATAAAAGAAAACCAACTGTTTTAAAAGGACAGCTCCTAAAACACCTAAAAATACCCGCCAAATTTCTTTTACCTCTTTTATTTATTTATAGTTCATTTAAGTTTATTGAATTAGACAACTTTTGGTATAAGATTGTCGAAAGTCTTATAATTGTTAGTTTTTCATGGATTGTAATTGCATTACTAAATGCTGGAGAAGAAGTTATTAAAGAAAAATTTACCGTTGATGGAAACCATCCAACAAAAGAAAGAAAAGTATTGACGCAATTAAGCTTTATGAAGAGTCTTTCTATTGTTGTGATTACTATTATAGCTATTGCATTAATTCTATGGAATATTCCAGCGGTAAGAAAGTTAGGGACAACGATTTTAACTTCAGCAGGTATTATTGGTATTATAGCAGGAGTTGCTGCGCAAAAATCTATTGCTAATCTTATTATTGGGTTTCAAATAGCTTTTCTTTGAGTTCTTTAGAAGTAAGTATGTTTGAATAATAAGGCACCATTTCACCTTTTTCTATCATTTCTTCTGAAAATTCAATCATTAAATCTAAAGATGATTTAATTAAATGTATTTCACTATTATTCAAATTTAAAGTGTATCTGTAGGTTGTCATAAATAATTGTTTTAATAATTTAACGATGAATACTAAATTTTATTTCATTCTTTGAGTTCATACTCATTATAACTTCATTCATTTTCAATTAGTAGTCCCTCAGGAGGAAAATAAAAAATATACCCCAATTTAAGTTACTAGTAGCTTAAGTCTACTTCATTGCCAAACAAGAAAGTACTCCAAATTCCCGCTCACATTTCGTATTCTCATTTTTTTTCTTTACTTTTTTAAAAGGGTTAATAATGAAATATAAATTTAAATTTTTCAGCTTGACTGGTAATTCAAACCGGCATACATTAGCTCTAGTAACTAGGTGTTTAACCATTAAAAAGAATAAAAATGAGGTGAATTTAATATGTTAAATCGGCGGTCTTGTTATGACCTAAAAAAATAAAACTCGCTCCCTGTATAAAAAAAAGAGAATAGGGGAGTTGATATAATATGAATGAAGTAGAATCTACAATTTCAAAAAGTCAACCAAGATTGACATTAAGACAAGTTGCTAAAGAATTAAAATACAAGGATGATTTAGCCACACGAAGATGGTTAAAAAAGAATGGAATCCAAATTCATCGCCTTGCTAAGGAAAATTTTGTTTATCAAATCGAATTTGATTTAGTATTTGAAAGACTTTATGTGAACGGACTTAGAATTAAACATCCACAGAAGTGGAAGGAAATATATCGCCTTGCCTGCAAAGACGATATTTTATTTGAATTAATGGTAATGGAGATGGAGGATTCAACACCTCGTATTCCAATGACAAAAGTGAGTCTGAGAAGTAAGTCAGATGATAAACTTTACAAATCATTATTAATATGAGTAATCTCAAATTACCAAAGAATCCATATAAAGGTATTAAGTTATTCTGTAGGACCTGTAGAGTTGATAATCCAAAATGTAATCATCACGATAGAATAATATATAGAGTTAGGGTTCACGTACCTGGTACAGATAAAGACATTAAATCCAAAATGTTGTCTGCTACCAACTATGAGGATGCGGTTGCAGAGACCATTGAATTTGAAAAAGAACTAAAATCCAACGGCTACGAAACGATTATTCCAAAAGTAGATGAAGGGAACGATTACTCTGTACTTGGAGCCATTGTTAAATACAATCAGTACCTAAATGGGATATCACAGTACGCTCATTTGAGGAAAGATGTTTCAAAGGGTCATATAGATGAGATGATACGTTTCTGTAGATTCTTTGCCAAAATATTAAAACAGAAATATAATATTGAGAGAATGAGAATCGTTGATGTTTCCCAACAGGATGTTGCTGATTTTTATGTTTGGGCTGAAGAACATTACTCACCTAAGACATTCAATAAATGTTTAGCTGGGTTAAAAGGTTTCTTTGATTTTTTAATTGAAGTTGAAGAAGTGGAGATGAAGAACCCATTTAGAAAGTATGTTAGAAAGTTTGTTCCTCAGTCGGATATTATGACTATAAATAAGGATGAATTTGAGTCGATTATTCAAGCGGTGGACAATTACACTCCTTACTGCGTTTTAGGAGGTAAAGGAGAGAGAAAGAACTTGTACCGACCTTATTTGAAAGATGGGTTCAAACTATTTCTACTTTCAGGTGGTAGGAGAGAAGAAGTGGTAGGTTTAAAGTGGAATAATATTTTTGAATCTGATAATAAGATTAAGTTCTTTAGAATCAAGAATCTTAAGGTCACGCGAATTATGAAAAAGGAAATTGTTTACAAGTACATCCCTATCACCGATGACTTATTCGATTTCTTGAATGAGTTAGGATACGAAGAAAAGCGTAACTCAGATGAATACATTTTATTTCCTGAGAGGTATGAGAATACAAAGACAATGATGGATGTATTGAGTAAATCATTTACTCACTATAGATTTGGGGCAGGTATTGAAAAAAATATTTCGCTAAAACATCTTCGAAAAACTTATATCACTTGGGTAAATAATGAATTGGGGATAGACACAGGTTTAATTACCTCTTCTACAAATGGGGTGTTAGAGAAGTTTTATCTTGACCCTAAGATTTTGACTACTATTGAAACTGCATCATTAAAGGTTCGGGTATTTGGAAAGAGAAAACCTTAAGCAGAAGTAATAATTACATTAAAATTAGTAAGAACCTCAGGTGATAATCTGAGGTTTTTTTGTTTTGGTTCAAAAATAATTTCCTCACGCAGTTTCCTCACGCAGAGGATAGGAGGTAGAGAGTAAAACCCATAAAAAAACCCTTAATACGTTGTGTATTAAGGGTTTGTTTTGGTAGCGAGGACGGGAGTTGAACCCGTGACCTCAGGGTTATGAATCCTGCGCTCTAACCAACTGAGCTACCTCGCCATTTTTATTGGTTATGCATCTCTCAATGCGGGTGCAAATATAGAAATAATAATAATGTTTGCAAGTATAAAATGAGAAAAAAAATATTTTTGAAAACACTTTTTTTTTGAGTTTATATTCTTATATTTCACAAAAAATTAAACAGTATCCATGGATCCAAAAGTACGCTACGAAATTGAGTTTCCTATCAACTCTTCCCCTCAATTATTGTATCAATATATTTCAACACCTTCAGGTTTATCAGAGTGGTTTGCAGATAACGTAAACTCTCGTGGTGAATTTTTTACGTTCATTTGGAATGACTCACAAGAAAAAGCAAGATTAGCTTCTAAAAAATCAGGTGAAAAAGTGAAATTTAAGTGGGTAGATGATAATGCAAAAGATACGGAGTACTTTTTTGAATTGCATATTCTTGAGGACGAATTAACCAAAGACGTTTCGTTATTGGTCATTGATTTTGCTCCACAAGACGAATTAGATGAAGCAAAACAATTGTGGGAAAATCAAATTTCTGATTTGAAACATCTTATCGGATCTGTATAATAAATTGTATTTTATAACTTATATTTGCCCTGAACAAAATCAGGGCTTTTTTTATGATTAATTGGAACGGAGAGAGTAGTACTCAAGAGAATGTTTTAACACAAAATCGTGCTTTTTTATATGGCGATGCGGTTTTTGAAACCCTGAAAATTGTAAATGGGAAAATTCTCTTTTTAGAAGATCACTACTTTAGATTGATGGCTTCAATGCGAATTCTTAGAATGGAGATTCCTATGAATTTTACCATGGAATATTTTGAGGAGCAACTACTTTCTGTGGTTGAAAGTAATGGTTATTCAAGTTCTGCTCGTGCGCGTATTACCGTTTATCGTAACGATGGCGGTTATTATTTGCCTACTACCAACGAAATCTCATTTTTAATTCATACTAGTCCTTTAGAAAATCAATTCTTTGTTTTTGAAAATAAGGAGTGCGAAGTAGATTTATACAAGGATTTCTATATAAGTAAACAATTAATTTTTTCTCTAAAAACGACCAATAAAGTCATTCATGTTACAGCAAGTATTTATGCCGATGAAAATGGATACAATAATTGTATTATGTTAAATGATAGTAAGAATGTCGTTGAAGTTCTACAAGGAAATTTGTTTATGCTGCAGGGAAATAAATTAATTACACCGCCAATTTCTGAAGGTTGTATTAATGGAATAATGAGAAAACAAGTGCTTGCATTGGCTAAGAAAATAGAAGGTCTTGAAGTGGTCGAAGATGTAATTTCTCCTTTTGATTTACAAAAAGCCGATGAGTTGTTCTATACTAATGTTATTAAAGGGATTCAGTCCATTACAAAATATAGAAAAAAAGAATACACTAATGAAATTGCAAAGGAACTGGTTGAACAATTAAACGCGTTCATCGCTAGCTAATTCAAATAAGGGTCTTCTGGCGCATTAGACCAAATAAGATAATCGCCACCTAATTCTATAATTTTTTCTTTCCAAAAATGTGTCGTTGATTTGCTGATAATCTTATTTTGGTGAGTATTAGTTGTAGCTATCCAAGAATTTTGCTCCATTTCGGATTCTAATTGATTTTCATCCCAACCGGTATACCCTAAAAAAAAGCGAATATTATTTTTGTTGATTTTTTCTTGATTAATTAACTCTTTTACCGATTCAAAACAACCACCCCAATAGATACCGTTTGAAATTTCAACACTATTAGGAATTAAATTAGGCACATCGTGAATGAAATAAAGATTATCTTGTTCTACAGGCCCGCCATTATAAACTTTAAATGGGGTGTTGATTTCAGGAAGTAAATCAGTAATAGAATATTGTAAGGGTTTGTTAAGAATAAATCCAACGGAACCCTCTTTGTTGTGAGCCGTCAATAAGATTACTGCTCTAGCAAAAGAGGCATCACCAAGTATAAGCGGGTCAGCTATTAATAATTGGCCTTTATTTAATTTTGCTGAAATCATAGCTCCAATTTTCATTAAAATTAATAATAAAATTAAGATAATTAGTTTTTTTTCGACTAAAGGCAAAAAAAAACCTTCCAATAAGGAAGGTTAATTTTATATCAGGAAAACTTTAATTAGTTTACAGCTCCTTCTAATTCAGCTCCAGCTTTGAATTTTACTACATTTTTAGCAGCGATTTTGATAGTTTTTCCAGTTTGTGGATTTCTACCGTCTCTTGCAGCTCTGTTAGATACTGACCAAGATCCGAAACCTACTAAAGAAACTCTTCCACCTTTTTTCAAAGTACCACTTACGTTTCCTA
>JACCDZ010558977.1_pt1 | contig 33612 bp, 31 predicted proteins | sample 7449551 | NCBI WGS metagenome assembly JACCDZ01 (sample SAMN15323452, study PRJNA562643) | freshwater metagenome | isolation source: river surface water | place: USA:Blue River Watershed | collected 2017-08-18 | reverse complement strand
GAACATGAACAATTTCTGGCATGGTTACTTGAGCAGATCAAAGCCAAACAGCCGCATGCATTACTCATTGCGGGTGATATTTTTGATGTGATTAATCCCAGCTCACAGGCACAAAAACAACTCTATCAATTCCTTGCCGATGCACACGAGCTTGCCCCACAGATGCAAACTTTGATGATTGCAGGCAATCACGACTCAGGTTATCGCATTGAACAGGTCGAGCCCTTATTAGCAAAATACAATGCTAAAACGGTTGGTGTGATTCGTTGGAATCAAGATAAAAGCCTCGATTTAGAACGTTTAATTTTGCCAATTTATGATGAACAAAAGCAGATTGTGGCGTGGTGTATTGCCCTGCCCTTTCTACGTTCAGCTGAAATCACAGGCTTTAATGAACATACCACCAACAGCCAAAATGCGATTGCTTATTTACATCAACAGTTATTCGAAGAAGCCAAACGTCGTAAAACCGATGATCAGGCCCTGATTCTGATGTCACATGCGCATATGCAAGGTGGTGAAACCTCCGATTCAGAGCGGCCGATTATCATTGGCAATGAAGAAGCACTGTCTACAGCCCTGTTCGACGATAGCATTGATTATGTAGCACTAGGGCATTTGCATAAACCGCAAAAAGTACAGCATCCACATATTCGTTATAGTGGTTCACCGATTCCTTTGTCATTTAGTGAAATCAACTATAAGCACCAAGTGGTTGAAGTCAGCATTGATCCTACAAAAAGTGAAGATTCGTTTAACTTTGAAGCTTTGCCGATCCCCAGAAGTATTCAACTGCATAAAATTAAAGATGAACTCAGTGTAGTCATGCAACATCTGCGCAATCTACCAAATGAACCGATCGAAAATCTCGAGCATCGTGAATATGTCGATATCGAATATCATACCTCGACACCACCACAGCCGAATCTACGACAACAATTTGAAGATGCCTTGCCCAAAGATCGTTATCGACTGGTGCGGATTTCCAGACAATATCTCTCCAATGAAAGCAATGCAGAGAGCAAGCAGAACATTAGCTTAGAACCACCGACACCCGAAAAACTATTTCAGCAAATTTGGGAGCAAAAGGGCTATCACGCCGATGACGAAGTTACCAAAGACTTTATGAGTTTGGTCGCAGAAGCGCAAAAGCAACTTGAAGATGATCAGACTGTTTAAGGACCTGCCATGAAAATTTTATCAATACGACTAAAAAATTTGGCATCTCTGGCAGATGAGCACTTTATTGATTTTGAAACTGAGCCTTTGGCCAGTGCTGGACTGATCGCCATTGTTGGAAAAACAGGTGCGGGTAAATCCACGATTTTAGATGCCATGTGTCTGGCGTTATTTAATAAAATTCCCCGTCTCAAAGAAAGTGACGGCAAACTATTAGATGTCGATGGTTCTGAACTACTCACAAACTCCCCTTTAACGGTTCTACGTCGCGGCACAGGACATGGTTTTGCCGAACTGTGTTTTGTGGCACAAGATCAGAAACATTACCTCGCACGTTGGGAAATTAAACGTGCTCGTGAAAATGCCAGTGGCAAACTGCAAAGTGTACAACGCTCACTCAAATGCCTGACCGATGGCGTGGTGATTGCAGATAAAACCAAAGCGGTTGAAGCACATATTCAACAGATTACCCAACTCAGTTTTGAACAATTCACCCGTGCAGTATTGCTCGCACAGTCCGAAGTCACGGCATTTTTAAAGGCGCGCGATAATGAACGTGGTGAATTATTAGAATATCTGACCAACTCCAGTATTTTTGCCAAAATTGGACAACTGGCTTTTGAAAAGACCCGTGAAATCAGCAACCAACGCAAGCAATTGGAAAATGTGCTCGGTCATATTGAAATCCGTTCAGATGAAGAAGTTGCTGAATTACAGACCCAATTCCAGCAGATACAACAACAGGTTCAACAGTTGGAAGCCGACAAAGTTCAGCTTAATCAACAGCAACAATGGTTTGAACAGCGACAGAAACTCGAAACTGAAATCACACTAAAACAACAACAGCATGAGATTCAAATTCAAGCACATCAGGTTTTAGCCGCAGATCGCAATCGACTCAACCAACTTGAAACCTTTTCAGGCATTCGTCCGATTGTATTCCAACAGCAACAACTGGAAAAAGCACTGCAACAGCTTGAACCGCAGATTCAACACAAGCAACAGCAATTTACCGCTGTAAGCAGCCAATTTGAGCAAGAAAAAACGGCTTATACGCAGGCTGAAACGGCCTTACAGCAATTTCAGAGTTTTGAACAAAAGCATCAGCATGAACTCACTCAAGTGCGTAAATATGTACAGGAACGTGAATACATTGCCGATGAATATAAGAAAACCAAAATCCGCTTAAACCAAAACGAAGCGCAACAACAACCATTACTTGAGCAGCAACAGCAGTTTGAACAAAGTCACCATAGCTTATCGATACAACAACAAAGCTGCTCTGATCAACTGCAACAGAGCGCACAATTCTCCACTTTAGATAAGGGCTTGAATGCACATCTTCAGCAGCTGCAGCAATTTATTCTGCAATACCAAAAAGTCGAACAAAATTTAGGTTCGATTCAACAGGCACAATCCAAACTTGAACAAGATCAGATCGTATTGAATGAGCTCATTCAAAAATTTGGTACACCACAACAGATTGAAAGACAGCTTGAACAAAAACAAAAACTTAGAGAACAGCAACAAGCCCAACTGAATCAACTGGATCTAATTCAGCAAAAGTTACAGCATTATTTTGAACTTAACAAAGACCGTGAAGCACTAGCCCATCAACTCAGCAACACACAGCAACAACATCAGCAACTTGACCAACAACTGCAAACTAGCCAAGGCGCATTCCAATCTGCCAAAAATGAACGGGAAAAATTGCAGCAGATATTGCAACAACAACGTTTATTACATGCTGAAAATATTGAACATCTCCGTGCAGAACTCAAACACGGAGAAGCCTGTCTGGTCTGTGGTAGCACCGAACATCCCTATCGTGATGATGCAAGTCAGCTTTCCAAAGCCTTGTATGAGCTGCAACAACAGCAAGAACAACAGGCCATTCAACAAGAGCAACAATGCTTTCAACTTTGGCAAAACACACAGCAGCAATTTACCCAGATTCGTACCGAACTGACTCAATTGCAATCCGCAGTGCAACAAGCAGATGACAAATTCAAACTGCAACATCAGGAGTTAGTCAAACATGCCGCACAGTTCGAGATCCTCCTAGATTTAACTCAGTCGCATGCGAAAATCACTACCGTTCAACAGCAATACATCAATGAGGCAACCCAGTTCAAACAGCAGATTGAAATTGAGTTACAGCAACTGCATCAGGCCAATAAAGACCACTATCACCTGACTCAAACGATTCAAAATATCCGATATCAACTTGAAAGCGTACAGCAGTCACAGCAACAGATTCAGCATGTTGTAGATTGCCTGACTAGCGATGAACAAAACTTATGGCAACAGCAAACGCTAAGCTCTGCTCAACAGCTAGCACAACGTTTACAGCAACGTGTTCAACAGATTGAACAAGCTGAAACACTCAGCAAACAACAACAGCAGCTTGAACAGCAACTGAATCTATTAAAGACCAATTTAACAAGCTTGAACACTCAACATGCGGAGTTTAGCCAGCAACTCAAAGATGTCGAGCTTAAAGGCAAACAAAATACAGAGTCAGCGCATCAACTAATTGTAGTGATGACAGGTTTAACCGAACTGAAAGCCAATGAATGGTTAAACCAACACGATCAACAACGTCAGCAACTCCAAAATCAATATCAGCAGATCAAGCAGCGTTTTGAACAGACTCGTCAAATCTATGAACAGCAGAAAAATGAACTGGAACAGCTCAAGGCTCAACAACAACAGCAACAATCTACTCTTACTCAATCTAAAACTGAAATTCAAGCATGGTTAAGCCAGCATCCTGAGTTTGAAGAGCATCAATTAGCTAACTTACTTGCTATTCGTGCTGAGCAAGAACAGCACATTCGAACATCGCTACAACATGCAGAACGATTACTCAATGAGGCCGCCTCTGCATTGAAAACGCTGCAACAGCAATTACAGATACATCAGCAACAACAGCCACCCATCGAACACACCCAGTTGATTGAGTACATCCATCTCAATCATGAGAAGCTACAACAGCAAGCCGAACAACGTGATCAGTTCAAACTGAAATTAGAAGTACATCAACAAAACCTTGCCAAGCAAAAACAATTTGCAGATCAAATCCAGCAGATTCAGCAGCAGGAACACCGTTGGAATAAGATTTCTAGTTTAATTGGCGATTCCAAAGGTAAAGATTTCCGTGACTTAGCTCAGCAATATAATCTGGATATTTTGCTGGAATATGCCAATCAACAATTAGCAATGCTATCGCAGCGTTATACCTTAAAACGTTTGGATAACTCCCTCAGCCTAGCCATCATTGACCATGATATGGATGGTGAAACCCGTTCGGTGGCCTCACTTTCTGGCGGGGAATCATTCCTGACTGCCCTTGCGATTTCCTTGGCAATTGCCAATATGGCTTCAGGTTCCATGAAAATCGAATCACTGTTTATTGATGAAGGTTTTGGCACACTGGATGCTTCATCCTTGCATATGGTGATGAATGCGCTAGATCAACTGCAAAGCCAAGGCCGTAAAGTGGTATTGATCTCGCATATTCAGGAAATGCATGAACGGATTCCTGTACAGATTCAGGTACAGTCAATTGGCTCAGGTTCAAGTCGGATTGAGCTGGTGGGCTGATACAGGGCTTAACCAGTTACCCGAAACATAGTTTCTCGTCTCGCGCTTCGGGCAAATGAGAAACATAGCTTCGCAAGACATCGTGAAACGAGGTAGCTTTGCTTTTCCTCGCTCATCCTCTTGCACCAAACAATGCTGTGCCTACTCTAACCATAGTTGAACCTGCCGCAATCGCAGCTTCGAGATCGGCAGACATTCCCATACTCAGGGTATCCCAGTCTTGCGGCTGTGCATGTTGAGCTTTCACTTGCTCAAATAGCACTTTAGCATCAGCAAACGCAGCATAATTTTCAGGTGCTGGAATCACCATCAATCCACGCAAACGGATATTTGGAAGCTGACTGATTTGATGAACCAATTCTAAAACCTCATTTGGTTGGCAACCATCTTTAGAATTTTGCCCATCAATATTTACCTGAATACAGATATTTAACGGTTTTTGATTTTCTAAACGTTGCTTGGATAAACGTTCTGCAATAATGAAGCGATCGACTCCATGCACCCAATCAAATGTTTCTGCTAAATGCTTGGTTTTATTGCGTTGTACATGACCAATAAAATGCCATTCAATATCTAAATCTTGTAATTCATTAATTTTAGTCAAGGCTTCTTGCAAATAATTTTCACCAAAACAACGCTGACCAACAGCATACATTTCTCGTAAGGTTTGGCTCGGATGAGTCTTTGAAACAGCCAACAATTGTACAGTCGAAGGATCACGTTTCACCTGCTGGCAAGCTTGCTCTATTTGATTTAAAACAGATTGACGGAATTGCTCAGATTTATTCATTGACACAGTTCTCACTTACAAAATCTTTTTTCTCTCACATTCTATAATATGTTGGTAACACAGAGTGAAAGCCGTATATTATTCTATAAAAGAGTGAGGCATTTTGATTGTTTCGGGGAAATCATGGATATTACAGAATTACTAGCATTTGCAGTTAAAAACGGTGCTTCAGACTTACATCTTTCATCAGGTATGCCACCAATGATTCGTGTAGATGGTGAAGTCCGTCGTATTAATTTACCAGCACTAGAACATAAAGATGTACACCGCTTAGTGTATGACATCATGAATGATAAACAACGTCGTGATTATGAAGAAGATCTAGAAACTGACTTTTCATTTGAAGTGCCTAATATTGCACGTTTCCGTGTGAACGCATTTAACCAAAACCGTGGCGCTGGCGCGGTATTCCGTACCATTCCATCTAAAGTTTTAACCATGGAAGACCTTGGTTTAGGTTCAATTTTTAAAGAAATTTGTGATTATCCACGGGGTATCGTTTTGGTCACAGGACCTACGGGTTCTGGTAAATCAACGACGCTCGCTGCGATGATCGACTATATCAACGAAAACCGCTATGACCACATTTTAACGGTTGAAGACCCAATCGAATTTGTACACCAATCTAAAAAATGCCTGATCAACCAGCGTGAAGTGCACCGTGATACACATGGCTTCAATGAAGCACTGCGTTCAGCACTGCGTGAAGACCCTGACATTATCCTTGTGGGTGAGATGCGTGATTTGGAAACCATTCGTCTGGCATTGACTGCTGCGGAAACGGGTCACTTGGTTTTTGGTACACTGCATACGACCTCTGCAGCGAAAACAATTGACCGTGTCATCGACGTATTCCCTGCCGAAGAAAAAGATATGGTTCGTGCCATGCTTTCTGAATCACTACAAGCCGTTATTTCACAAACATTATTGAAGAAAAATGGTGGTGGTCGTGTTGCAGCACATGAAATCATGATTGGAATTCCAGCTATTCGTAACCTTGTACGTGAAAATAAAGTAGCTCAGATGTATTCTGCCATCCAAACGGGTGCAAACTACGGTATGACTACACTTGACCAAAGTCTTAAAACCTTGGTTTCAAAAGGTGTTATTAGCCCTCAAGTTGCCCGTACTGCAGCAAAACAACCTGAGTCATTCCTATAATAATAAACGGATTAGAGAAATATCATGGACTTTAATGATTTACTCAATTTAATGATTCAACAAAGTGCATCTGATTTATTTGTGACTGCAGATGTTGAACCTTCAATGAAGATCAACGGTCAAATTGTGCCTGTTTCAAAGTCTAAACTCTCAGGTGAAGTCGTTGGTCAGTTACTTCATTCAATTATGTCAGATAAGCAGCGTAAAGAATTTGCTGAAACAAGAGAGTGTAATTTTGCGATCGTCAATCGTGAGAAAACAGCCCGTTTCCGTGTAAGTGCCTTTCAACAACGTGATATGCCTGGAATGGTTTTACGTCGTATTGAAACTGTCATTCCAACCATGGATGAACTCAAGCTCCCTAGCGTGCTGAAAGAACTCGCCATGACAAAACGCGGTATCATTATCTTTGTAGGCGCAACAGGTACAGGTAAATCAACCTCATTAGCTTCGATGATTGGTTACCGTAACCAAAATTCAAAGGGTCATATTATTACCATTGAAGACCCAATTGAATTCGTACATCAACATGCGGGTTGTATTGTCACTCAACGTGAAGTCGGGATTGATACAGATTCATTTGAAGTCGCATTAAAAAATACGCTTCGCCAAGCACCTGATGTGATCTTGATTGGTGAGATTCGTTCTCGAGAAACCATGGACTATGCGATTGCTTTTGCGGAAACAGGTCACTTAGTACTTGCAACACTACACGCAAATAATGCGAACCAAGCACTAGATCGCATTGTCCACTTCTTTGAAGCAGATCGTCATCCTCAATTGCATATGGATTTATCACTTAATCTCAAGGCGATGGTTGCTCAACAGTTGATTCCAACGCCAGATGGTAATTCACGTCGTGCAGCAATTGAGATTCTGATTAATACACCACTTTTGGCAGATTACATACGCAAAGGTGAAGTCCACGAAATCAAAGATCTCATGAAGCGCTCTCGTGAGTTGGGTATGCAGACTTTTGACCAAGCATTATTTGATTTATATAAAGCAGGTGAAATTACGTATAAAGATGCACTGAAGCATGCTGACTCGCCAAATGACTTACGTCTCACAATTAAACTTTCAGAAGAAGGTACAGATCAGTTATTGAGTGCGAGCCGAAATATTACCTTTGATGGTCAATAATTGAAATTAAGACATTAAAAAAAGGAAGGTTTTAAAAAACCTTCCTTTTTATTTGTTTAATTTTAGTAAAATACTAAGCTTTAACTAAATCAAACTCATTTTTTACGATAAGCATCTTGGCATTCAGAATCACTACAATAACCGTATAAGTTTAATGAATGGCCAGTTAAGGCAAAATTATGCTGATCTGCAACAGCATGTTGCTCTTTCTCAATAATATCATTCGTAAATTCAACAACTTTGTTGCAATTTAAGCAAACAAGGTGATCATGATGATCTTCTTGCATGATTTCAAAAACTGAATGATTATTTTCAAAATGATGACGTTGGATAATGCCAGCCGCTTCAAATTGTGTTAACACTCGGTAAACAGTTGCTAAACCAACATCTTCACCTTGTTCAAGCAAAGTTTTATAAATATCTTCAGCACTTAAATGATGTTGTTTTGAATTTTCTAACAATTCCAAAATCTTAATACGAGGAAGGGTGACTTTAAGTCCAGCTTTGCGTAAGTCTTGATTGGAAATAGGCATTTAAAAAGGTCTCTCAACAAATCTTAAGTTGGAATAGGCAATAGAGTTTAGATGCAGTATGATCTATCCTTGAACCAAATGCATCATCATTTATCAGGATAGTGTAGCAAAATGCAAAAAATCATGCTGGCGTTATTCGTCACTTCAGTACTTAGCGGTTGTTCAGTCTTTGGTGTTTATAAAGTCGATATTCCACAGGGAACGCCATTAACTAAAGCACAAGCATCACAAGTACAAGTCGGCATGAGCTTTCAGCAAGTCCGTTTCTTACTGGGTAGTCCAACTGTTACAGATCCATTAAATCCATTACGTTGGGACTATATCTACAACTACACCCCAGGTACTTATGCTAAAAAAGCAAAAATACCAGCAGTGCGTGGTCAACACTTAAAAGTTTATTTCGATGCGAATGGCAATGTGGAACGTCTAGAAGGTTTAGATACGATTCCCGAATCACAACCTGGATTACCAGCATCAAAAGAAGCGATTCTGACTGCGCCACCACTATAAATAGTTTCCCAAAAAAAGAAACCCCTCACCGAATCATTCGTGAGGGGTTTTATTTATGAACTTGATGGTCTGAAACGATTACCCTTAATAAAACGTCCAACGGGGTTCTTTGCGGCACGCTTGCGTCGAATATCTTTAGGATTAATCGTCAATGGACGATAAATCTCTACTCGATCACCCACTTGCAAAACAGTATCTACCTCAATCTTGCTACCAAATACACCAAGATTTAAAAGCTCTGGAAGTTTTACCTGTTCTGCTAAACCACTTGCATCAATCGCTTGTTGTGCAGTCATTCCTTCATTAAATGGAACGGCAATCATAAATTGCTGTTCAGGTGTCGCAAATGCAACCCAAACTTGTTTCTGTTCCATTATAAAACTTGCCCAATAACTGCGACAATCGCAATCAAAATTGAAAGCGGTAAAACTAAACGTACCGCAATACGCCATACGTTATAAAATAATTCATTACTAAAACCCATAGCTTTACGAAGATGGCTAATCTTCATAACCCAGCCTGCAAAAACTGCATAAATCAAACAAATCACCAGTCCCCAAATCATCAAGAGAGTATTAAAAATTTGGTCAACTTGTGGCACAGCCCAAACTGCAATTGCTGCGAGAATAATACCCCATTGAATAATGATTGCAAGTTGGCGTTGTGCTAACTGCTCTTTAGCACATTGGATCAATAATGCAGCAGACATTATCGCAGCAAAAACCCACGCTAATGCTGGAAGTTGCGCTTGGGTAGAGAAGAAACCAAATGCAATGACAGCAATAAGCTGCGCGACCCAGATCGGAAAGACTGAACTTGTGACCGCTTGTTGTTTTTTCACTGTCGCTAAGCTACTTTGCCAATACAATCCTAGACCTAGACCACTTGCGACTAAAGCGAGCACTGTAGCATTGCCCCACTCTTTAAACTCAATACCTGTCCAGTGCCAAGTCGTTAACTGAGCGCCCATCACATTTGCACCAATGAAAGCAGCAATGACTCCAATTGTTGTAAGTCCAATTAAAAATTGGCGCGGTATAAAAGATAAACCAAGCGCTATAACGGCAAAAACAGCGAAAAGGATTTGAACAGGAAGATCTAATCCAAGCTGCTCAGTCACAATGTGAGCAGAGGTATTTATCATACTGCCTGCAAAGAAAGGAACAAAAACAACAGCGAACCAACCTACTAAACGCCATTTCGGGGAAGCATCAGCATCACGCGTTAAAGTAGAAAGTGCTTGTAACGCGGTCATCTGTGAACGTTTCGCTAAGGCAATTTCAAGAAAACCAATCGGTAGTGCTAATAAAAGCATGGTTCCTAGCCACAATAACCAAAAATCAAATTGACGATCAATTTGAATACCCACTGTTGGTGCTAATGTGCTAATCATGACAAAAGATAAGCAAAACGCCATCACTGGTGTAAGCCAGCGTGACAGAGTTGTGTCCTGCATACTGCATTCCTTAAAAAGCTTTGAACTCATTGTGCTTCTTTATGGAGCTTACAATGAAATATTCAATCTATTTTGCCTTTGTCACGTCTGAAAATCAAAACAAAAGATGCCCAAAGAAAAAGGCAAATCACCATAGAGATGACCTGCCGCGCCTAGTTATTATTATATTAAGTTGACCTCTTATTTTTCACTCATACTCACCTTATTATTTTTTATAATAAGAGATCTTATTATTTTTATTATTCCATTAAGCAAAGAATCTTGAAAACCAACTCTTTCCTTTTTTCTTTTCGTTTTCTTTAATAATGCCAATCATATTTTCTCTTACTGCACCTACATAATCTGCATCATCATGTCGAATATGATTAATTAACCATTTAGAGAGAGCTTCATGCAATTCTTTATCAATTTCATGACCCAGTTCAAAGCGCTCACGATAAGCCTCTATTTTTTTTAATAAATAAGTCATGCACACGCTTGTGAGGTACACGATACTTATAGTTTGCTTCTTCTTGTAAACTTTCTTCAAAGGTAAAATGTGATTGTGTATAGTCAATAATATTATCTAATACACTTTTCATTTTTACACGATCATGGGAATATTTTAAATCAGCGATTTCATTAATATAATCCAGAATACGTCGATGTTGATCATCGATTACCTCTATTCCTGTATTATATTCAGTAGACCATTTCATGCCCATATCGATTCCTAAAACCAATGTGATTTATTGAATAAGGGCATAATATCGACTAAATAATTAAATAAAAACACAGCATTTTTGTCAGATTTTAAATATTTTCAACAAAATAAATTAACCTATTGTTTTATATTTATTTAAATATTTTACCCAATCAAAACACTCAAGTATTTTTTAACCAATTTAAAAACCAAATTCAAAATGGAATTTAAATATAAAAAGTTAAGGAATTCATATTATAAAAAGGTATATATCATGTATTAATTTTGATTATACCTAATTAATATTGATCTGCTTTGGTAATTCGTTTTAACAGTGGATTGTCTGCTTCTCGAATTAAACGTTCAACACGTGTGAGTGCATATTTAATGGGTTTTCCATGCTGAAATAAAATCATTTCGCCTGGCTGATATGCAGTCCATGATTCATTATGTGTGAGCGGTTCAGTCGTGATAACAGCAACACGATCTTCAGGTGTCGTTACCTCGCTAAAATCAACTTTGACGTCTAAATCAATTAAATGCGCAGGTTGAAATGGATATTCTCTTACTAACCAATGCAGTTTAGTTGTCGCATAACTAAATAATGCTTGCCCATTGGATAGGCAAAAATTAAACGTGCCATGTTCAGCAATTTCAGGTGAAATCCGTTCTAACAGAGAAAAAACTTTCTCTATACACGGTTCTGTATATCCAAACGCTTCAACCATTTGATCTAATAAATAACAAAAAGCACGTTCGCTGTCTGTATTACCGACCGGTTCAAAGCGACCACTAAGCTGAGGATTAAAATCGTGTAGATCACCGTTATGCGCAAAAATCCAATGCCGCCCCCATAACTCACGTAAAAATGGATGTGAATTTTCTAGCGTAATTTTGCCTTGTGTTGCTTTTCGGATATGTGCAATCACATTACGAGATTTAATAGGATAATTACGAACTAAATCTGCAATTGGTGATTCAACTGCAGATTGATTATCAACAAATAACCGACATGCTTTGTCTTCAAAAAATGCGATACCAAAGCCATCACAATGATCAGACGTAACGCCAGCTCGTTGAGAAAATCCACGAAAGGAAAAAGTAATATCTGTTGGTGTAGCGCAATTCATTCCTAATAGCTGGCACATATCTTCTAACTATCTAACATCTAAGCCTATTGTGCATGAAGTTTAGATATCTTGTAAATCTCAATATGTGCTCAGTATTAGACTAACAATGATATAACTATCGCTGCACCATTTTATTCATGACAAAAGAAGTGGCAATTTTGTTAATTTCTAAGAAAACAAAATAATCTAAACATTTGAAATCTTCATCATAAAATGCTTGTTTAGAGAGCTTAGATTGCATACCTAGATATGTATCAAATAATTTTGGCATCCGTTCATCTTGTGGGAAGCTATATTCTGGTCTCTCAGGTTCGAATGCACGTTTTGAACGAATATCAATAATTTGGTGATCACCCAATTGCTGAATCTGACGATGAGTGTAATAGGCACGCGCTAAATTATCTTCAAGATGAATACTGACACATCCCATAAGGTACTTAGCACGCATTGACCACAACACCTTTGGCACCAAATTTAACCAGAGCATTGATAAGGCTTTTCCAGAACGGAATTGTGGATGTACGCAGGTACGACCTATTTCTAGAATACTTGGCAAATGTGAAAGGTTAGGAACAACATCAAACTCTTTAGCGCTATAGCTTTGCCCAATCTCATGCCCCTGAAATAATTTAAGGCGTGTATAGGCAACAATTTCACCAGTCCATTTCTCACGTAATACAGCATGCTCACAACCAAAGTCATAGAGATCTTGATCGAGACCATCTTCAAAAGAGATACCAAATTGATGAGAGAATTGATTTGCTCTAAAACGTTGTACTTCTTGTAATTCTTTTAGATTGTCCACCCACCCAAAACGAAATTGATTTTGTGATGGTTTTTGGCGTAAAGGTGAAGTTAATGTCTGACGATAATGATTTAATTTTTCTAGCATAATGAAAGCTCCTTATGTCTAGAGTTACCTTAAATCGATTAAATGACATTGAAATGACTATAACATGAACAGATCATGACGAAAAAAAGACCTTCATGAGGTCTTTTTTAATCTTTAGTGCTTCGCACGATTGGTAATCAGCGTTCCAACCCCGTGGTCAGTAAAAATCTCTAATAATGTTGCATGGGGTACTCGACCATCTACAATATGTGCACTCACGACCCCACCTTTGACCGCGTCTAATGCACAACCGACTTTAGGAATCATGCCACCGTAGATCACACCCGTTTCAATTAAACGATCTACTTCTTGCGTACTTAATCCAGTTAATAAGTTTTTATTTTCGTCTAATACGCCTGTGATATTGGTCAATAGAATCAGTTTTTCAGCACCCAATGCTTCTGCAACTTTTCCAGCGACGAGATCAGCATTGATATTATAAGTATTCCCTTCTTCATCCACACCTAATGGTGCAATTACAGGAATAAAATCACCTTGGGTAAACATTTCCAATACATCGGTTTTAACGCCTGTCACTTCACCGACCATGCCCAAATCAATTTGAGAAATGGAGCCATCAGCTTCTTGTTTCTCCATGAGCAATTTACGTGCGCGAAGTAAATTACCATCTTTACCTGTTAAACCAATCGCACGACCGCCATGTTGGTTAATCAGATTGACAATCGATTTATTAACACTACCACCGAGCACCATTTCAACCACTTCCATCGTGGCTTGATCGGTGACACGCATCCCATCAATACGATCAGACTCTTGCCCTAAACGTTTAAGCAGTGAATCAACTTGTGGGCCACCACCATGTACGACGATTGGATTTAAACCCACTGTTTTTAATAATACGATATCGCGAGCAAACGAGCTTTCTAGCTCTGGATCAGTCATTGCATTGCCACCATATTTTACAACCAACGTTTTACCTGCAAAACGTTGAATATACGGCAAAGCTTCAATCAAAATTTTTGCTTTATCAATGCCGATATGCTCGTGTGACATGCGCCTCTCCTTATTAAGCCTGTGCGAGTTCTTGTGCAATTTGCGGATATTGACCTTGCATCATAGAAACAAATTCTTGGCGAATTTCACGTAATCGATTTGGATTATCTGCATCAAAACGAACTGTGAAATACTCACCTGTATTAGATGCTCGAATAATGCCAAAACCATCGTCAAAATCAAGCCTTACCCCATCTATTTTACTTAAACGAGCGCCTAAACGGTGACTTAGAATTTCAATATCATTTAAAACTTGTTTAGGGTTTATATCATGGGTACTGATATAGGTATCTTCAGTACAATAACGTTCAGGGTAAATTGCTAATAATGCAGAAAGGTTTGCTTCGTCTGATTGAGTCAGGTATTCCATGACTCTTAACGCCGCATATAGACCATCGTCATAACCAAAACCACGACCATCATTAAATACATAATGACCCGCATACTCTCCCCCAAATACGGCATTGCCTTTTGATTGAGATAAATATGCGCGCAAGAAACTACTTCCTGTACGAATCATTTTGGCTTGGCCATGAAGTTTTTGTACCGTCTCAGCCACCATTTGTGAACATTTCACATCAAATACGATTTCTTTTTGAGGATGCTGTTTTAAACAAATTTGTGCGAATAAAGACAATAAGCGGTCTGGACTAATAATATGGGCAAGCTCATCCACAATAACGACTCGATCACCATCACCATCCAAGGCAATACCAATATCTGCTTTTTCCAAAAGGATAGCCGCTTGCAACTGTTTTAAATGTTCCGCATGTGAGGGATCTGGGGCATGATCAGGAAAATTCCCATTGGCTTCACAACGTAAAGCGATAACCTGACAACCAAACTTCTCTAAGACGAGTTTTGCACAACGACCTGCTGCACCATGTAAACCATCTAATGCAACTTTTAAAGGGCGTTTTAGCTGAATATCACTTAATAATGATTGTTGATATTTTAAACAAAATTCAGGAATAATATGATGCGATAATTCTTGTAGATCACTATTCTTTTCAATTGTTTCTAACGCAAATTGAGCTGCTAAACCGACCTGTTGAATAATCTCAGGGCTAGGTGGTTCTCCTTGTAAAATCCATTTAATTCCATTATCAGATTTAGGATTATGGCTTGCAGTTACCATAATTCCGTTCCCACCAAAATCACGCGCGATATAGTACATCATGGGCGATGAGCAACATCCAATGTTGGTGACTGTTAAACCCTGTGTTTGAAAAATCTGTTGAATAATATTGGCATAAGTCGGACTCGTTAGACGTGCATCATACCCAATAACGACTTGATATTGTCCTGCATTTTTATATTGTTGTGCTAAAGCATAGCCAATTGAATGAATTACATGAGGTGTTAAATGATTTAATTTTCCGCGAATATCATAAGCACGAAAAATACTCAGAGGAAATGTATATTTTGTATTCACAGTGAACCCCTATTTTTATAATCATTAGCTGATTCAAAAAAAACAGAACTATTAAGAAATTAGTTAACCCTTGTTCAAAAAAATTAAAATAATTTGTCAGCTGCTTTTTAATACAAATCCAAAGAACAATCAATATCAAAAATGCAATGCTTTTAAGCAAAGCATTGCATTTAAATTGATAATGAAAGCAGTATTAGTGTTGACCTGTATGTCCAAAACCACCTGTACCACGTTCAGTCGCAACAAATTCTTGCACTTGTTCAAATTCAGCTTGTACCACAGGAACTAAAACGTATTGAGCCAAACGTTCGCCTGGTTCTAATCGGAATGTATTTTGCCCACGATTCCAAACAGAAATCATCAATTCACCTTGATAATCGGAATCAATCAAACCGACCAAGTTTCCTAATACAATACCATGTTTATGACCAAGACCTGAACGCGGTAAAATTAAACCTGCAAAGTTTGGATCTTCGATATAGATTGCTAAACCTGTGTTGACTAAGACCGTTTCACCAGCCGCAATATCAATTGCAGTATCTAAACAGGCACGTAAATCTAAACCTGCTGAACCCGTTGTGGCATAAGAAGGCAACGCCCATTCTTGACCTAAACGAGCATCTAATACTTTAACTTGAACTTTCATTACAACTTCCTACTTACTATTTCTTAACGTTTCAATAATGCTTTTAAATTCGCGAGATATTGCTGAGCTTGCTCTTTCGGATCAACATTCGGTGCGAGTTTCTTTTTACGACCGTGCCACTCTAGATCATCTTGTGGCAATTCGTCTAAGAAACGGCTTGGGGTCATTTGACGCATTTGACCACCGTTTTTACGCTGCTCAGCAAGTGTCAAGGTAAGCCCTTGTCGAGCACGGGTAATGCCCACATACATTAAACGGCGTTCTTCTTCGATGCTTTCTGAAGCAATCGAGTTTTTATGTGGTAATAGCTCTTCTTCCAAGCCAATCATATACACATAAGGAAATTCCAATCCTTTTGCAGCATGTAGCGTCAATAAGTTCACTTTATCCGTGTCCTCTTCTTCTTGCTGCTGCTCTAACATATCGAGCAATACCAGTTTACGAATCACACTTTCAATATTCTTTTCATCGACATCATCAGTACGATTAATCAGATTTTGGATACTGGTATAGAGGCTCTCAATATTATCGATTTTGGTTTTTTCTTGAGCAGGTGTTGCTGCTTGCTCACGCACGTAATCGATGTAGCCTGCTTCGTTAATCATTTGACGAACTTTAGGTACAGGCTCATCATCGTCTAACAATTCACGGGTAAATGTTGCGATAAAATCAGCAAACTCATGTAATTGAGTCGCTGCTTTCTTAGGCAATACCATCGACAGTCGTTGATCAGAAGAAGCTGTTAATAACGATAAAGTATTTTCTTGTGCGAATAATCCTAGTTTCTCTAAAGTGACAGGCCCAATTGCACGCTTCGGTGTATTAATAATTCGTAAGAAAGCACTATCATCTTCTGGATTAATAATGAGGCGTAAATAGCTCATCACATCTTTAATCTCAGCACGAGCAAAGAATGATTGCCCACCTGATAATTTATAAGGGATTTGCATTTGACGGAGCTGCGTTTCTAATACGCGTGCTTGGAAATTACCACGATATAAAATCGCATAGTCTTTCCAATTTTTACCATTCATCAATTTATGCGTGATGAGATCTTTAACAACACGTTCCGCTTCATCATCGTCATTTAAACACGTGATCACACGGATATTTTCACCATGTCCTTTATCACTCCACAATTTTTTATCAAAAATATGTGGATTGTTTTCAATTACGGCATTAGCCGCTTTTAAAATACGACTGGTTGACCGGTAATTTTGCTCAAGTTTAATGACTTTTAAATTATGAAAATCTTCTTTTAATAAAGCCATATTCTCAGGCTTTGCACCACGCCATGCATAAATAGATTGATCATCATCACCTACAGCGGTGAATTGCCCCATCACACCAACGAGAAGTTTTACAAGGGTATATTGTGCAGTATTGGTATCTTGATATTCATCTACCAGTAAATAGCGAACCCGATTTTGCCATTTGTCTCTGACTTCAGCATTCTCTTGTAGCAAACGTGTTGGCATCACAATCAAATCATCAAAATCAACGGCATTATAAGCGCGCAGATTACGCTCATAGAGTTGATATAAATGTGCTAACTGTACATCATCAACTGTTTCACACGTTGAATGGGCTTGCTCTGGTAAAACTAAGTCATTTTTCCAATCAGAAATTTTCTTCATTGCTTTGGCGATGAGTTCTTTACTTTCTGCGCCCGACATATTATCGCGCTGCATTAAGTCCATCAGAATTCGTTTGCAGTCGTCTGCATCTAAAATCGAAAAATTGGCTTTAAGAGGTAAGTTTTTTAATTCTAAACGCAATAAATTTAAGCCAAAAGTATGGAAAGTCGAAACTGAGAGTCCTTTTGCTTCTTCACGTGACAATAACTTAGCGACACGCTCCTTCATTTCACGTGCGGCTTTATTGGTAAAGGTCATGGCAGTAATACGATGTGCTGGAATACCACATTGCTGTACCAAAAAAGCAACTTTTCGTGTAATCACTGAGGTTTTACCTGAACCCGCACCTGCGAGCACCAACAATGGCCCTTGAACATATTTCATCGCTTCAAGTTGCTTGTCATTGAGTTGACTGGCAGATGACATCTCGTAATACCTCTCACGTTTTCGAGCATGATTATAGACATCTCTGTTTTAGAATCCCAATAGTAAATCTTGGGATATGTATAAATTATGATGCCTTATACAAATGACACGCCACAGCTTGTCGCAAGCTGTTCGACACAATAAAAAAACCACCCGAAGGTGGTTTTTTAAATCAGTAATAATTACTGTTTTGCATAAATGCTAATTTCTACACGGCGGTTTTGTTCTTTACCAGCAGCAGTTGCATTTGAAGCGATAGGATTAGAAGAACCTAAACCTTGTGCATCAATACGGCTGCTTGAAACACCTTGGCTTGCTAAATAGTTTTTAACTGATTGAGCACGTGCTTGAGACAATGGGATATTGATTGAATCATTACCAGTATTGTCTGTGTAGCCAGTAACTAAGATTGCGCTCTTGTTATCTTCAGCTAAAGTTTGCGCCACTTTGTTTAATGTACCGTAGAAGTTTGGTTTGATGTTTGATTTATTGGTATCAAACGTGATGCTACCCGGCATGATCAATTGAACAGAACCATCTGGATTACGACTTACATCAACACCTGTACCTGCCATTTGCTCACGTAATTTTTTCTCTTTGTTATCGAGATATAAACCACTTGCACCACCAAGAATCGCACCGATTGCAATTGCACGGTTGTTTTGGCTGCTGCTACCGTTATTAATACCTTTAGAAACACCGTAACCAGCCGCCGCACCAATTAATGTACCTAAAGCAGCTTTGTCGTATGAAACACCGCCGATATCATTACCTTGTCCGCTCATTGTTTGGCAACCAGAAAGTACCAATCCAGCCCCTACCAATGTTGAAATTACTAATGCACGCATTGCGTAGCTCCTGTCTATGTATTTTGTTGTCTGAACAAATAATGAATCAGAAAATCAAGCCAGACCATTGATATTTTGTTAATAAAAAACAGTTTATTTATATTTTTGTAATATTTTGATGCACTTTTCTTGATCTTATACTCACATTCCCTCCACTGTTTATGATTTTGCATAAAAATACACTTATGAGAAATAAGTCACATTATTAAAAAGTAATTAATCATCTAAGTCTTCTATGGTAAAAATTTTAATTTCCCAGATTTTGTATCTATAAGTACTGGAATATATGAAAATTGTGAATATTTAAAAATATACAGTTGTATTTAAATATCTGTTGTTTATAGTTAAAAACATTGTTTTATCGAAAATTAGCACCCAAGGTTTGATTTATGTCTACCACAAATAAAAAAGTATCGTTATTAGAAAGGGTAACTAAAGGACTTACTGTCGGTTCTGTAATCACAGGAAGTACTTTTTTACATGGTCCTCCTGTTCTTGCTCTTGGTTTTACAAAATTATTTAAAAAATCAAAAAAGGTAGATGAAACCAATATTCAGTTGGCGAATAGTTGGATTGGCGTAAATAATCAACTGATTGAAAAAGTCTTACCAAATCTTAAATGGGAAATTAGTATTGATGAAAAGCTCGATCTGAATTTACAAGGTCGTTATATGATGATTTGTAATCATCAAAGTTGGGTTGACACCACAGTAAATCAATATTTTGGTCTCACACGTATGCCACTTACCCGCTTCTTTACCAAATGGGAACTCATCTTTATTCCTTTTGTTGGGCAAGCCTTTAAGATTTTGGGTTTCCCAATGATGAAACGTCACTCAAAGGAACAAGTGGCTAAAAACCCAGAACTGAAACATCGCGATATGTTAGAAGCACGTAAAGCATGCGAACAGCTCTTGAGTCAGCCTTTTACACTACTCAATTATCTTGAAGGCACTCGCTTTACTGCCGAAAAACAAGCAAAACAGCAATCACCCTATCAAAACTTACTTAAGCCAAAAGCAGGTGGCTTGGCATTGGCTTTAAACATCTTAGGCGATAAGATTGATGCTTTGGTTGATATGACAATTGTCTATCCTGATGGTGTACCAGATTATGGTGATTTCTGGCTAGGCGATGTTTCACGTATTGCTGTGGATTTGCGTAAAATAGAAATTCCAGATTGGGTACTGGGTGGAAATTATGAAGATGATCCAATCTACCGCGAACGTTTCCAGCAATGGGTCGACCAAATTTGGACAGAGAAAGACCAACTGATTTCACAAATGAAATCTAAATATTATCAATAGTCTGATTAGGAATTGACTCACCACATGACTCAGCAGGACTCAAAACAAAACTCTAAATATAACCTTGTAAATCCAAACAGTAAGTTTTTTAAACTGTTTCTGGTTTATGACATTTTCATGGTGTTTATTATTGTTTTTAATTTGTTCTGCTTAGGCATGAACTTTTTTTTAATGAGTAATATTGGCGAATGGTTTTTTAATACGATCCATTTAGCCAGTGTACTTGAATTCTATCGTAGCTATCTGCACCCTTGGGTGATTATCACCGAAGCATGGTTTATTATTTTTTTAATCACTGAACTTGCCGTGCGATGGGCAATTGCGATTGTGAATAAACACCATGCCCGTTGGTGGTTTTTTCCATTTATTCATTGGTATGAAATCTTAGCGATTATTCCCCATTTACGTTTTCTACGTTTATTCCGCGCAGGTATCATTGCCTATCGTTTACATGAATTAGGTTATAAAGTTGTTCCAGATAATATTCGAATTAAGGCACTTTTTTATTACAGTGTCGTTATGGAAGAATTGTCAGATCGTGTGGTGATTACAGTTATAGATGGCGTCCGACAGGAGCTAGAAACCAGTTCAAGTCATAAAGATATTATTCATGAGTTAGTGGATCATCATCGTCAATTATTTACCGTTGCCCTTTCTTCTGTATTGCAAGAATCTTTAGCAAAAACGTTACAAGCACAACAACCGATCATTACGCAAAAAGTAGGGATTATTGTTAATCAAGCCATTGAAGATACGCCTGAGCTAACTCAATTATTACGTCTAATCCCAATCGTAGGTGGTCGAATTGAACAGCAAATTCAAAGTATAGGGCAACGTTTGGGTGAAAATATCAGTGCAGGTTTAATTGAGCCGTTTACTAACGGATCTGTAAATCAACCCAATGAGAATTATTTATTTATTGCAGAAAAAGTCAGTGAATTGAATATTGATAATAAATACTTAGAAGAATTGGTCGAATCAGTGGTATTTGAAAGTCTTGCAGCCATACGAAAACAAGTCAAAGTCAAACAATGGCAGCAAACTTTACGTGAATATGATCAATTGGATAAAAAAGCAGAATGATTACAAGAAAATTTACCAATCTAGCTAGAGAATTCCTGTAATTTGTTCTAGCATTTACTTTTATTTACAACATGCTTTAACACAATAGAGTGCTTAAAAAAGCCCTTAAGGATAAATTATGGCTGATATACGGATTACGGGCAGAATGGTGAATTTTAGTCGATTAACATTCGACACAAATGACCATAATGCGATCCGCCAGCAACTTACAAGCACCCTCAATGAAGGTTCTTATCTTGGAACATTAGTCATTATTGACAGTACCGTTGAACAAGAGCTGATTGCCTTAATTCAATTGCTGATTGATCTTGGGTTACAGCCAATGGCGGTAATTGATGGAATTTTAGGTGATGAAGCTCGGGCGATTCAATTTCCTGTACTGCCTGCTGATCAACCTTTACAGCGTATCAAAGCATCAAAAGAGCAAGTCGTTGTTCAAGCACCTGAAAAAAATACTGAAACTCAAGAAATACAAACACCACAAAAACAAACACCGACTACGCATATCACCTCGTATCATGATGAGATTTTGCGTACTGGACATTGTTTGGTACAGGATCAAGGTGATATTATCTTGAATGCGGGTATGAATAGTGGCTCTGAAGTCATTGCGTCTGGAAATATTCACATTTATGGCAATGCTCGTGGTAGAGTCATTGCAGGCGCAGGTGGGCACACTTCAGCTCGAATTTTTTGTCATTCACTAGAAGCAGAGTTAATCTCGATCGCAGGGACATATTGTGTCGCAGATGATATTCCTAAAGATATGATCAAAAAACCCGTACATATTTATTTAAATAACAAGCAAGAGCTTGAATTTGAAGCCTTACAGTTTTAATTTAACTTGTTAAACACCCAAAAAGCCCTTTTAGGGCCGTATGACCATAAATAGGAGTGGATTCGGTGGCCAAAATTGTTGTCGTAACGTCAGGCAAAGGTGGTGTAGGTAAAACTACAACAAGCGCATCTTTTGCAACAGGTTTAGCCCTACGTGGTCATAAAACTGTTGTGATTGATTTCGATGTAGGTTTACGTAATCTCGATTTGATCATGGGCTGTGAACGCCGTGTCGTTTATGACTTTGTCAATGTCATCAATAATGAAGCTCGCTTACAACAAGCCCTGATTCGTGATAAAGAAATCGAAAACCTATACATTCTTCCAGCATCTCAAACACGTGATAAAGACGCTTTGAGTGATGAAGGTGTTGCACGTGTCATTGATGAACTATCTCAAGAGTTTGATTACATCATCTGTGACTCACCTGCGGGTATTGAGCGTGGTGCAATTTTAGCAATGTATCATGCTGATGAAGCAATCATTGTGACAAACCCTGAGATTTCATCAGTACGTGACTCAGATCGTATTATTGGTATGCTTGATAGTAAAACTAAAAAAGTTGAACACAACGAAGGCCGTATCCGTAAACATCTCTGTATCACACGTTTCAACCCTGAACGTGCTGACAAACAAGAAATGTTAACGATTGATGATATTTCAAAAGATATTTTACGTGTTCCGACTTTGGGTGTTATTCCTGAGTGTCCAAGCGTACTTCAAGCATCGAACGAAGGTAAGCCCGTAATTCTTTATGATGGAACTAAAGCTGGGCAAGCCTATGATGATTTAGTCGCTCGTTTCCTAGGCGAAGATCGTCCTTATCGACACATTGCAGTACAGCCAAAAGGTTGGTTAGCTAGACTATTTGGAGCGTAATTATGGCTGGATTCTGGAGTAAACTTTTTAGCAGTGATGAAAAACCATCAAGTGCACAAACTGCCAAAGATCGTTTGAAAGTTATTGTTGCATCTGAACAAGGTTTAGGTCGTCGCTTAAGCCAAGACAAAATTGACCAAATGAAAAAAGAAATCATGCAAGTGGTCAGTCGTTACGTTCGTGGTGTAGATGAACAACACATTCAAATGCAAGTTCGTTCAGAAGCAAATATCGAAATGTTAGAAATGAATATCAATTTACCTGAAGATCGATAGAAGTTTTTTCATTAGCGATTTTTCGCAAATAAAGGCAAAATACATCGCGACTGAACAAGGCCATGCTTTGTTAATTATTCAGTCCCGTATTTTGCCTTTATTATTTTAAGACTGAGGAGATTGTCATGGCATTATCACAGCCAGCAACTTTCAATGAAGAATGGTCAGATGAGCGTGTTTTTGCCTACCTCAACCAACTTCCACCAGCAGATGTCAATGCTGACTTCCATGTGCTCTATCATGCTTTCAAACATATGCGTCCTTTCGACTATGAGCGCTTGATCACCAAATTTTTAGCTGATGGTCGTGATTTAAATGCGACTAATCCTGAAGGACAGCGTATTCATGACGTGATCGCTCAATTTCCACGTCAAAAAGACGGCTTCTTAGAAGTATTAGCAAAATTTGCTTAAGATAAAAAAGCCTGCTTAAAGCAGGCTTTTTTATCTCTTTATTTTATCGACTACCAATCAAATAAACGCCCAGTAAGGTAAAAATCCCACCAGAAATACCATCAATCCATTTTGCAAAATTTTGATATGCTGTTCTGAATGTAGGCAATGAGAATACAAACGCTACCACTAAGAACCATAGCAAGGTCTCTATCGCAATAATAATAAAAAGCAAAGAGTGATGCTGATCAAATAAAGGATTGGCTAAGAATAATGAAAATACACTGCCAAAATAAATCACTGCTTTAGGATTCGATAAGTTAGTGAGTAAACCTTTCATAAAAAATAAATAAGGCGACTGAGGTAATACTATCTGTTTGATACTTTGCTCACCTTTTGAAAAAGCTGAACGAAGCATTTGGTATCCCAACCAACATAAATATAAACCACCAGCGACTAAAAGGCCTTGTTTTAGCCAAGCCATCTTTTCAAAAATAATATTCAGTCCCATCAATGCTAAAAGTGACCAGACCATTGCCCCCAAGCAAATACCAAATGCAACCAATACCGCATCCTTACGAGAACGGCTGACAGCAGTTTGAGAGACTAAGAAGAAATCAGGCCCTGGAGTGATAAGCGCACAAAAATGAATAAAAATGAGTGTACATAATGCAACAAACATGGCTCACCCTTTAGCTTGTATTTTTAAACAATAAGCTTAAATAAAAAACGTGATTATTACTATATAAAATTGATAAACCTATAACAATAAAGCCCCTAAAGAGGGGCTTTATTAGTGGAATATTCTTATTAAACGAGAATATCACGTTTGCCGTTAGCTCCCATTGAACTTACGATCCCGTTCTCTTCCATTTGATCAATAATTCGTGCAGCTCGGTTATACCCCAAACTAAATTTACGTTGTAATGATGATGTTGAAGCCTTGCGCGTTTCAAGTACAAAAGAAACACACTGATCATAAAGTGCATCACGATTAGGATCACCATCACCATCTTCAAAACCACGTGAGGTTGGTTCTTCATCAAATGGGGTTAAGATTTCATCAACATAATCAGGCTCACCACGTTCACGCCAAGCGTCACAGATGCGGTTCACCTCATCATCACTAATAAACGCACCATGCACACGCTCAGGTTCGATTTTACCTGGCCCTAAGAATAGCATGTCACCGTGCCCTAATAGATCTTCTGCCCCGCCTGCATCAAGGATTGTTCGAGAGTCAATTTTACTATTTACACGTAATGCAACACGTGTTGGGATATTTGCTTTAATCAAGCCTGTGATGACGTCAACTGAGGGACGTTGTGTTGCAAGTAGTAAATGAATACCTGCTGCACGAGATTTCTGTGCAAGCCGAGTAATCATCTCCTCAGCTTTTTTACCAACCTGCATAATCATGTCAGCGAATTCATCTGCAACAATCACAATCGATGGTAAAGGAGCTAATCGCGGTGCCCGCTCCCCTACAACTGAATCACTAGCTTTCCAAGTTGGATCAATCAAATCGTCACCATTGGCAATCGCTTCTTCCACTTTGCGGTTATAGTCAGCCAATTTACGAATTTTTAGAAAAGACATTAGCTTATAACGACGCTCCATTTCATTTACACACCAATTCAATGCGCTTACAGCATCTTTCATATCAGTAACAACAGGTGTTAATAAATGTGGAATATCATTGTAGTTAGCTAATTCAAGCTGTTTTGGGTCAATTAGAATTAAACGCAATTGATCAGGTGTGTATTTTAACAACATCGATAAAATCATTGAGTTAACAGCTACTGACTTACCAGAACCAGTTGTTCCCGCAACTAACATATGCGGTGCTTTACCCAAATCAGTAATCACAGGATTACCTGAAATGTCTTTACCCATCGCCATCGAAAGTAAACCCGCTGGGTCTTCAAATGCAGGTGTCTTTAACAACTCAATCAGTCGAACCATTTCGCGGCTGCTATTTGGGACTTCAATGCCGATATAAGGTTTTCCAGCAATCACCTCAACCACACGAACAGATGCCATTGACATTGAACGTGCTAAGTCACGCGAAATATTGGTCACTTTAGATGCTTTTACACCCGGTGCAAGATCTAGTTCAAAACGTGTCACGACAGGCCCAGGTTGAGCCTCCACTACTTGAGCTTTAACATTAAACTCTTGTAATTTAATTTCTAGAAGTTCAGACAAACGAGCTAATTGTTCAGCTGTAAAGTTCACCTTTTTATTCGGATCTACTTCGTCCAATAATTCTAAACCTGGCAAAGTTGGTAAATCACGACGTTTTTGAGCCACTTGCATCGCACGAGACATTGGGCGACCAAATGAGTCTGTTAACGGCGCGTCTAAATCAAAATCATCTTCGATATCAAAATTTTCTTCAACTTTACCCGCAGTTTCTTGCCATGCTTCAATAAATGCTTCTTTTGATAAACTCTCTTTAGGTGTTTCAATCTCAATAGGTGCTTTTACAAAAGCCGAAGACTGCGCATAGCTCGGAGTTTGCAATACAGATTGCTGTTGTTTGTCTTCAATGAACAAATCTTCAAATTCATCAAAGCCTTCATCCAAAATACTTTGCTTATCGTCAGCGATCATGTTTTTGATCGTATGATGCGACTGAACTACCGTTGCTTGCGGTACAGATTGAACGTCTATTGAATCTAATTCAATATCAAAGTCAATTTCATCACTTTCATTTTTTGCCGTTGATCGCGTTTCTTGAATAAATGGCTTATGTACATCCGTAGCCGTTTTACTATTAGGAACAGCAGCCAATAATTCATCGAATATTTGGTCATCATTCCAATCGACTGGACTCTGATGAGGACGTTGCTCTACAGAAGAAACTTCCGTTGCTGCATGTACATATTGAGATGAAGGATTTATAGCATCATCTGCCGCTCGCAAAAGTGCATCAATTTCTTGTTTATGGCTCGCATCATCATGTTGTAATGCACGCCATACTTCACCTGTTTGAATTAAACGCTGACTATCGTCTGCAAGTTGATGTGCTTGTTTTAAAGTTTGCTCAAAATCTTCTGTTGATAATACTTCTTGTGATTGAACACTTTGCTGCTCTTTGGCAACAACATCAGCAAATAGTTTTTCGGCTAATAATTGATGATGTGCATTGTCTGTCGATGCTGTTTTAGCTGCAATGCTGTGCTGTGTACTTTGGGCTGTATCATTCGCCTCTACAATATTTGAATCCGCCGCTTGGAGTGGAGCTTTTTGCTTTATAGTTGGTGTTTCTGTTGAGGCTAATTGTTCAGTCAAATCATAAGCAGATTCGTGTTGAGGTATATTTTTATAGAACAAATCTTGTAAATATGCTGGCGTATTTTTTAATGTTGCCCAAGTTTTATTCCATTGAATACCAAAAGCTAAAGTGAATAATAAAATACTGAAAGCAAATAAAAAAAATGTTGCACCATAAATGGTTAAAAGCTGAGAAAGGCTCTGACCCAACTCATAACCAATAATACCACCTGCTGCATTTTCTAAAGTATCTGCTGGAACATTCCAATGTAGATACAACAAACTAGAAATGGACAGAATCAAGAAGAACTGTGCTGCATAACGGAATGGGCGATTTAAAAAACTTCTAGGCCACCATACTTGAATTGCTTCGATAAATAGAAATAAAGGAATGAACAAACTTGCCCATCCTAAAAAACCGAATAACAAGTCTGCAATCCAAGCACCTGCAACACCACTTGCATTTGAGACCTGTTGCGTATCACTGGAAATATGCATCCAACCTGGATCAAAAGGTGTGTAGGTTACTGTGGCAAGAAATAGATAAATGCCAAAAGAAATCAAAAATAATGTCATTAAAAAGCGTTGTGCATAAACACTTGACACCGCAGCCATATACAGTCCTGTAACCCAATTTGTTATTTGTAGGTATCGATTAAGGTCTAACTGACCTTGATCAATAAGTTTTATATTATGCACTCGTTCTTACAAAAAAGATGCACGATTGTTTACTGTTGTTGTTAACATCCATTGTTGTTGCAAACATTGATGAAATATCAGTAAATGCTCTCCATGATATAGCTCAATTCGATTAAGTATATCAATATTATCCAACCCACTCCCCTGTGGATTCACGTATAATTTTAAAAGTTTCAATATAAAAAGGATGTTCTTTAATGAGCGCTCGTCACTCACGGTTAATTATTTTGGGTTCTGGTCCTGCAGGTTATAGCGCGGCAGTTTATGCAGCGCGTGCCAACCTTAAACCGACACTGATTGCAGGCTTGCAATTAGGTGGTCAATTAACAACGACCACTGAAGTTGATAACTGGCCTGGTGACCCTGAAGGATTAACTGGTCCTGTGTTAATGGAGCGTATGCAAGCTCATGCAGAACGTTTCGGTACAGAAATTGTCTATGATCACATCAACGAAGTAGACCTTAAAACGCGTCCATTTGTGTTAAAAGGTGATATGGAAGAGTACACTTGCGATGCTCTTATTATTGCTACAGGCGCAACAGCACAATATTTAGGTCTTGAATCTGAAGCTGCATTTATGGGTCAAGGTGTAAGTGCTTGTGCGACTTGTGATGGTTTCTTCTATAAAAACCAAAATGTGATGGTTGTAGGCGGTGGTAATACGGCTGTTGAGGAAGCGCTTTATTTATCGAATATCGCTGCTCACGTTACTTTGGTTCATCGCCGCGATAGCTTGCGTTCTGAAAAGATCTTACAAGATCATCTCTTTGCAAAAGAGAAAGAAGGTAAGATCAGTATTATTTGGAATCATCAAGTAAATGAAGTTCTAGGTGATAAAACAGGTGTAACTTCTGTTCGCATTCAGTCTACACAAGATGAAACAACACAAGATATTCAAGTACAAGGTCTCTTTGTTGCAATTGGACATAAACCGAATACAGGAATGTTTGATGGTCAATTAAACCTACGTGATGGTTATATTCAAGTTCAAAGTGGTACTTCAGGCAATGCAACAGCCGCTTCTATTGAAGGCGTATTTGCCGCAGGTGATGTAGCAGATAGTATCTATCGTCAAGCGATCACTTCAGCAGGTTCAGGCTGTATGGCTGCTTTGGATGCTGAAAAATATCTCGACAATTTGAAGTAATCTCTATATTCCCTTGCGTTGACAATTTAGAATAGATTGTCAACGCGCTCTAGTTGCGTTAATTTAGAATCATTCTTATTCACTTTAGCAACTATGCAAGCGCTGCCTTTATCAAAATATATTTTCCCAGATCCTATTGAAGCCGATCCAGAAGGACATGGCTTTATTTGTATTGGCGCAGACTTATCACCTGCTACATTATTTGAGGCCTATACACATGGTCTCTTCCCTTGGTTTAACGAAGATGAACCAATTTGTTGGTGGAGTCCTGAGCCACGCTGCATTATTGAGCCACATGCATATAAACCCAGTAAATCATTAATTCGAAATATGAAAAAACATGATTATCGGATTACAGTGAATCATGCTTTTGAAGATGTAATACGCTCATGTTCACTCCCCCGTAGCTATGCAAATGAAACATGGATTAGTGAAGATATAATCGAAGGCTATTGTTCTCTATTTAAGGCGGGTTATGCCTACAGCATTGAGGTCTGGCAACAAGAAAAATTAGTTGGTGGACTATATGGCGTAACGATAGGTAAAGGCTGTTTTGGTGAATCGATGTTTAGTACAGAAACAGATGTCTCTAAAATGGCTTTCTATACACTCATGTTGATCGGTCAAGAAAATCAGCTTCCTTGGATTGATTGCCAACTGGTCAATGATCATCTTTTAAGCTTAGGTGCGCGTACACTTTCTCGCCAAGTCTACCTAAAATCGTTACAAGATGTAATTATTGCCCCCTCTATCAATTGGAAAAGTTATCAAGAACGTGTATTTTCAAGTAAAACAATAGCAGTTTTTGCAAAATTAGACGGTTAATGGATTAACACCTTGGAGGGAGATTAATGAAATCATACCAACCCAAGTCCCTTTTAAATGACTTACAGTACTATATAACACCGCCACACGACTGCAGTTATCTCGATAACAAATCAGCTCGAATGGTATTTTTAGATCCAATTCACCGTATTGATGTGGTGACATTGTCTGAACTTTCGCGTGTCGGTTTTCGACGTAGTGGCGATTTTGTCTATCGACCAGAATGCCATTTATGTCGCCAATGTTTGTCTTGTCGCGTTCCAATTCAAGAATTTAAAATGAATAGTAGCCAGAAGAAGGCATGGAAACGTAATCAAGATTTAAAAATGAGTATTTTGCCAACTTCGCAAGCCACTCAACAGCATTATGATTTGTATGAGCGTTATATTAACGAGCGTCATGCAGATGGCGATATGTATCCAGCAACATTAGATCAGTTTGAAAAATTCCTCGTTCACAGTTGTACAGAAAGTTTTTTCATTGAACTTTGGGATGATCAGAAACTTATTGCCGTTTCTACTTGTGACTTAATGGATGATGGTCTCTCTGCTGTATATACTTTTTTTGATCCTCAAGAACAACGTCGTTCACTTGGTGTTTTTGCGATTCTTAAACAAATTGAATATGTCAGCACTTTAAATTTAGATTACTTATATTTAGGGTATTGGGTGCCTCACTCAGCTAAAATGAACTATAAATCACAATATACGCCACTGGAATTATTATTAGATGGACAATGGCGTCGCCTTAACCGCCCACTCTTAGAAAAAGAGATTCATCAACTTGGAAATTCATTAATGACGACACTACCATCGGAGTGGGATAACTTAATTATTAAATAAAGCAGCAAAATCATCAGTGCATGTTTTGACCATAATCACAGCATGCTCTTTTGTACCATCTAAATTTGGATAATAATTTTTGCGTAAGTCTATTTGATGAAAATCCGTTTTTTCATACAAACGAATTGCAGCAAGATTGCTTTCACGTACTTCTAAAAAAATTTGAATTGGATTATTTTTTAAAAGTTGAATGGAATAATCTAACAACTCGTATCCAAAACCTTTGCCCTGTTGGCTTGGATGAATCGCCATCAGTAATAAATTGGCCTCATCTAGAACAGGCTGCAAAATACAGAACCCAACAACCTGATTCGACTGCTCATAGACCGTGCACTGATATGAAGCTAAAGATTCTTGAAATTGTTGTTTCGACCAAGGATGTGTTTGTACTAAGCGCTCAATTGCAACAACACTCTCTACATCGCTCTCTTGCATCAATCGAATCACGATCTATCACTCTATAAAATATTGATGCAGATTATCAGCAATTTGATTGTAAATTTGAATAAAAAAATGGGCAATTTTAATTGCCCATTTTAGTTAACTTAGATTAAAGCCTAATTCAGCGCGCCATTTATTCAATAATGCTGTTGTATCATCATCATTCGGATGGAATTTTGGTTTTAAAAATGCCAATAACGTTGGAATTTGACGTGTCATAAAACCTTTGTAGCCATACATGAACTTGAGCATATATTTGGTATCTCGCCATGTAAGTTTGCCATCAGTTTTTAAAAGAGTCGCAGTGAAATATGACTGGGTAATAAAAATTAAACTCATTGCAATCACTAAAGCTAATGAACGCATAAAATACGCTTTAAATCCTTGCCCATACATCGCTTCATAAACGTCAAATGCCACCGCTTTATGCTCATTTTCTTCAACTGCATGCCACATCCATAAATGGTACATAGTCTCATCCATAAACATGGATTGAATATCTGGGTTAGACAATAGTTCTTCAGCAATCGTTGATGTAAAATGCTCCAAGGCACAAGTACCCGTTAAACCAATCATCTCTTTTGTAAAACCAAATGGTTTTAATAATTTAGTACTTATAGCAACGCCATACTGAATTACTTTACCTGTTTGTGCCTCGAATTTGCGCACATCATAACCATAAGCTTGAGCAGCTGCATTAAAAGCCAAGTGTTCCTTTGAATGCATTGCTTCTTGTCCAATAAAAGCACTAATTTCTTTTTGTAATCGAGGATTAGCAAGTTTTGGATCATTTCTAACTGCACGGGTACTATTCACAAAAAATTGTTCACCCTCTGGAAACAGTGCTGAAAGTGCAGTCATAAAATGAGTTAAAGCAGCATCCCCATTTGCCCAATAGCGTGGAACTTCGCCAAACTCAAAATCCATTCGGCGTACAGGAAAACTAGCGCCAGCGCGGTTTGAAATATTGACCTTAGCATTCATACCTTATTCTCCTAGCCAATGGATATATTTGATTAAAAATTATCTATGCTTTATTTATACGCTTCTTTGAACGCATTAAATAAGTGCAGATAAGGTCAGAAAAGCATCATTTTAGGACATGTCAATATGATTTTAAAAAGTCTATTCAATGTAATATTCAAAATAAAAAAAGAGCAATTTTATTGCTCTTTTTACATAGATTTAACTAATGGATGATTTAATTTAAAAACCTAATTTCGCCTTCCAATCTTTAAGTAATTGCACGGTATCTAAATCATTTGGATGAAAACGTGGTCTAAAATAGGCCAACATTTCACCCGTCATACCTGCAATAATACCTTTTGATGGACTATAGGCATATTTATAAATCATACCTAATTCTTTTAGATTCAGTTTATTGTCCCGATTTAATAGGCGTAGAACAAAATAAGACTGTAAGGTGAAGAGCAACACCATCGCAACCACTAATGCTGTATTGCGTAGTGCATAGGCTTTCACGCCACGACCAAAAATTTCCTCATAGACATCATAGGCAACAGCTTTATGCTCATTTTCCTCAACTGCATGCCAGAACCACATATAAGACATGGTGTCATCGGTCATGAGTTCCTGAATATGTAGATTACGCAGTAATTCAGACGCAATTGTTGCTGTGAAATGCTCCAGCGCAGTTGTTGCAGTTAAGTCAACCATTTCCTGAGTCATGCCAAATGGTTTAACTGCTTTAGCAAAGTTCTTACGTGCGAACTGGATATAGCGACCTGTGATACGTTCTAAAGAGGATACATCATGTCCATATTTTTGTGCAGAAGCATTAAAACCAACATGTTCCTGAGTATGCATTGCCTCTTGACCAATAAAGGCACTGATTTCTTTTTGTAGTGCTTCGTTGTCCTTGATGGCAGGGTGATAACGTACAGCACGAACTGAATCAATAAATAATTTCTCACCATCTGGAAACAATGCAGAAAGTGCTGTCATGAAATGGGTTAAACCAGCCGAACCATTCATCCAGTACTCTGGAACCTGATCAAAATCAAAATTCATACGACGTACTGGGAAACTTGCGCCTGCACGATTTGAAATATTTACCTTAGCATTCATGCTGCTGACTCCTTTTAAATGGAAAATTTCCATTTAGTACTTTTGTTCATTTTCTTGTGTTTTATATTACGGTTTTATTGCGATGAATTAAGTGCAGTTTAGGACAGCAAGGTATCAGTTTAGGACACAATTAAAGATAGATTGTCGAACAATAGACATAAAAAAACACCCCAAAGGGGTGTTTTTTTATTACTCTAAGCGATTATGCAGTTACTTTCGCAACAACACCAGCACCTACAGTACGACCACCTTCACGGATTGCAAAACGTAGACCTGGGTCCATTGCGATCGGGTGGATTAACTCTACTGACATCTCAACGTTGTCACCAGGCATAACCATTTCTACGCCTTCTTGTAACTTGATTGCGCCAGTTACGTCAGTTGTACGGAAGTAGAACTGTGGACGGTAACCGTTAAGGAATGGAGTAT
>JACCDZ010596363.1_pt1 | contig 33631 bp, 36 predicted proteins | sample 7449551 | NCBI WGS metagenome assembly JACCDZ01 (sample SAMN15323452, study PRJNA562643) | freshwater metagenome | isolation source: river surface water | place: USA:Blue River Watershed | collected 2017-08-18 | reverse complement strand
TTTAAAACAAGAATTTTAGCAAAAATAACAGCTTTAACATTGATCCAATATATCAATAAGTTCATCTTTGATAGACCAATAAACAATATTAAAAATCAATCTATTTAATTACACCCAACGGGTTAAATTAAATTTCATTTTTACATTGTTATTATTAAAGTACCACTTTCTTTTCTCAACTCTAATTTATCGTTTACAATTTTTAAAAAATTCATAATATATAGTTTTAATTTAACAAATTTCAAAATATTATAGAGAGTAATTTACAATTTATATTTTTCTTGCAATTGCTTTACCTCTTTTTTAATTCGATCTCTTAAAAAATCAGGCTCTATAACCTCACAAATAGCTCCGTAGCGCAAAATTTCCATAAAAAAGTCGTTCGTTGGGTACATAAAAAGTTCTATTTGAAATGTATTGTCATTTTCTTTAAATAGTTTTTGAGAACTATGTAACGGCAACGATTTTAAATATTGTTTTTGACTGTTTTTAAATTCTAAAACAATTTTTTCAGGATTGTTAAAGCATTCAATTCCAAAAGCGTGTTGGTAAAATGCATCTACATTAATATTGGGCGTGGTTTGTTTTTCGGCAGTTATGGTAAAATGACTGATACGGTCTAAACCAAAATTTCTAAATTCATTTTTATCTAAATCGAAAGCAATTAAATAATATCTACTTTGCGACTCTTTAATTGCTTTAGGAACACAACGGCGAAACGTAGTTTCTTTCCAGTAACTATTTAACTGAAATGTTAGTACTAATTGATTTTCAATAGCATGTATGATTCCATTAAAATATTCGGTGCATTTTGATTTTCTTTTTTCTAAATAAAGATAATTGCTTACCGTTTTCGATTTTTGCAAAACCGCCACGGTATCAAAAGCTTCCATAATTCTATTGAAATGTAAATCGTTTTCATTGTTTACTATTTCGTAGCGATTTTCGCGTTTGTTAAAAGCAATTTCAACTCCCCAAAGATTATTTATATCGATACAATCGCGTTGAAAGGTACGCTGGCTTATTGCTAAATCGTATTCTAATTCATATTGTTTTTTCAATAAAAAATTACTTATATCTTTAAAAGTAGCTGGCTTTTTCCGTAGAAATTCTATAATTAATAGCTGTCTTTTAATTACTCCGTGCTTTGCCATAGTTTAAATATTTCTTCAAAAATAAGTAGAGTGATAGACAAAATGTGTCGTTCGTGAATTAAAATAAGATATTTAGTGCTTTTTAAATAATTTTATAAATAGTATTCCGTTTTTAATGTAAAAATCATTTCCATAAAAATACCCCCAATAGTTTTAAACTTTTGGGGGTAATATAATTTTAGCTTTTTAATATTTATGATGCTCTATCGTACTGGCAACAACCATGTAAATTTTCATAAGCAGTATCATTTGCTTTTTCATTTTTGGTATCGTGCCCAGATTTAGCTACTGATTTTTCTACTTTTGATGTATTGGTTTTGTTTTCATCAATAATAACATGTAATGTTTGATCATCTGCATGCCACTCTGCCGATTTTACTCCTTTTACTTGGTAGGCAGCTTTTTCAATACGTTTTTTACACATGTCGCAATTACCTTTTACCTCAATATCAGCTTTTGCATTTTTACTTTTCTTTTGTTGAGCTTGTGTCGCAAACGATGTTCCTAAAACTGCTAATACTACTAATAATAAATTCTTCATTTTTAATATTTTTAAATTTTACAATTATTTTACTTTAAAACGCAAACCAGCGTAATACATTTGTCCAAAAATTGGTCCATATACAATGGTACTATCAAATTCATTGCCAAAAGGGTTATCGGCTCCTAAAATTACACGGTGTTGTTGATAATTACCTATATTTTCGCCACCTACATATACTTCAAATCTATCAGAAAAAACTTTAGTTACTTGTGCGTTTACAGTTGAAAACGGCTTGGTGTTTAAAGCCAATTGGTTTGCTGCAGAATTATCGCCTGTATAAGGTAAACGCTGTGCGCCTAACCAATTCCATGTAGCATCAAATTTCCAATAGCTTCCGTTATGTTCGTGTGTTGAAAACTCTAAATTAGCAAACAAACGGTGTTTTGCTTGTAACGGACGCTCTAAGTTTTTACCGTGATAAGTTGTTTTAATATCGTAATATTTATAAGCACTACGCAAATTTAAATGTTTAATAATATTGTAGTTTAGTTCTGCTTGAAAAGAATTTGCGTATGATTTTCCATCTAAATTATAGAAATTCACGTTACGTGCCGATTGATCTAAATCTACCACAATTTGGTTTTGAAAATCGGTTCTATAAAAATCTAAAGTTATGTTTGTTTTTTTACCTAAAAATTCAAAATCTTGCGAAATACTTGCTCCATAGTTCCAAGCAATCTCGGGATTCATTCCATATGCTTTTCCATCTTGATTTAAGATGTTAAACTGACGTGAACTTGCAAATAGATATTGGTTTTCAGCAAAAACATTTGCGATTCTTTTTCCACGACCTGCAGAAGCCCGAATAGTTGTTTTTTCCCATGGATTGTAGCGTAAATGCATTCTTGGTGTTACAAACGTACCCAAACGGTTAGAATTATCTATTCTTCCACCTAAAACTAAAGTTAAATTATCGGCGTTATCGTATGTATATTCAAAAAAAGCACCGTAGCTTGTATCTGCTCTGTCGTAATTTTTAGTTCCGTAATTTGCAACCATTTCAGAATAATCATCGTGCATAAAACTAGCACCCGCAGCAAATTTGTGTAACGTATTACTAATAATTGAATTATAAATTAGGTTTGAGTAAACGCTGCGTTGTGTTATGTTAAACTGATTCATACCAAAATACGAATTTTGTTTGTGGTAGCTAAAAGCATTTTGCCAACCTAAGCTTTTATAGGGCTGATCTGGAAAAACGTATCCCACTTTTGAGCTGGCATCAAACTTATCGGTATTTAATTCAGACCCCCATTTTGCAGTTGTTAACTTATGAACATCTTTATCAAAATCAATTTCGCCTGTTTGTTTTTCATCTTTCATATAACGTGCTGATAAAAACGCAATCCAACCTTTTTCAAGATTTTGATATTGCCAACGATTCATAATGTTTATTTGACTGCCAAGCGGATTGTCTAAAAAACCATCGTGGTTCATGTCGTTCTTTTTAACGCGCGTATTTCCGTGTACAAATAATGAAGAGCTCCATTTATCTGAAATTTTTTCGTTAAAATGAGCGTTCATTTCAAAACGTGCATCGGTAGATCCGTATAAATTTAAATAAAACGGAATGTCGTTAGCAGGCTTAATTAATTCAGTATTAATTTGTCCTGAAATACTTTCAAAACCGTTAACCACACTACCTGCACCTTTTGTAACCTGTATACTTTCAACCCAAGTACCAGGTGTAAAAGATAGTCCGTAAGCTTGTGAAGCTCCGCGAACGCTTGGTATGTTTTCTTCGGCAATTAAAATATACGGACTTGTAAGTCCCAACATTTTAATTTGTTTTGAACCTGAAATAGCATCAGAAAAATTAACATCGATTGAAGGGTTTGTTTCAAACGATTCAGCTAAATTACAACAAGCGGCTTTTAACAATTCGCCACTATTCATTGTTTGTGTATTGGTAGCCCCTTTATCGCGTTGGGTACTTTGTCTTCTTACATTTACAATAATTTCACCTAAACTTGCTTCAGGCGTTAGTGTTAATGTATAATATTTTAACGGATCGTTTAGTTCAGTAGTTAACACTTCATAACCTTCGGCATAAACATAAGTAGTACCTGGCTCATTTAAAGTGAATTCAAAACCACCAAAAGCATCGGTTGTAGCTACAACACTATCGTTGACTGTTATAGTAGCGTTTTCAATTGGAGTGTTTTTTGTATCAAGCACTTTGCCTTTGTAAGAATCTTGCGAAAAGGCGGTTTGCATGCTAAACGCACACAATAATAATATAGTATATTTCATGATTTTGCATAATTAATTAAACATTTTGTACTTAAAAATGTTTATTATGCATACAGTAAATATTGATTGTAAAGTTTATATAAAGGCGGCGCATTTGTTTGGCAACAATAAACGGCATTTAGTTTTTTTGGTAAACTAACTTGTGAAATTACTTGTGGTTGAAACTTATATACAACCGGAGTAATAAAATCGGTAAAGTGATTATTTGCCGAAACCTTAATAACCACATCATCGGTTTTTTGTTTAATAGTTTCGTTCTTGCAACAAGGTTTTTCGTTAGCTTCCTTTTTTTCTTTGCAACATGCTTTTTTAGTAGCTGTTTCTGTACATTTTAAAGCCGATGCATAACCTAAATCAATTTTTTCAATAGTTTCACCACAATAATGTATATTAACTGCTAAGCCAATGTTCGAAAAAAGAACAGCAGCAGTTAAAAAAATACTATATAAATATCGGTGCAACATATTAAAATTTTGGTGCCTTTAAATTTTTTGTAAATTTACTAAAAAAAACAAATGCAAAAAGAACTATTAAAGAATAATTTAACAAACCTATTAAAACAACACAAAAGTGTTGACGAACGTTTACAAGATATTTGCAATTTTTTACAAACCAAAATTCCTTATTTTGATTGGGTAGGGTTTTATTTTGCAAACAATAGTACAAAAACACTTCACTTAGGTCCGTTTGCCGGCTTACCAACCGATCATACCGTTATCCCTTTTGGAAAAGGCATATGTGGACAAGTAGCTGTTAGCAATGAAACTTTTTTGGTTGATGATGTAAAAGCACAAAACAATTACATTTCGTGTAACATGCATGTAAAAAGCGAAATAGTTGTTCCTATTATTGCAAATGGCATAAATATTGGACAAATTGATATCGATTCAAACACTTTAAATGCATTTAGCAAAGCAGATAAAGAATTATTAGAATGGCTTACAAGCCAAATTTCAGAATTGTATAAAGAATAAAACATATTAACCATGAAAAAACACTTTATAATTTTTTGTATCCTAACTTCATTATTTTTAATAAATGTAGCTTGCGATTCTGCTAACGAATCAGATATTAACTATTCTAACGAATTTAAAAAACAAGAAAATGCATTTTTAAAAGAAAATGTTCCCAAACTAGCTGGTAGATGGAAAGTTGAAAAAATGCACATTGTACCCAATGAAATTTCAGATATCTTTAAAAAAGATACTATTTTAAGCAACGTTGGGTTTATTACTTTTGAAATTATAGAAAAAGAAATGGAAGATGGTAGAATTCCGTTCTATTTTAATGCGAATTTTCAAATAAATCAAAAAAACATTCCTTTTAAGGTCGTCGTTAATTCACACGCTTGTTTATACCAATTCCTTTTTTACTTTAATCGAAGTTGATCCTAAATATTTCACTGAGTCAGTAACCAATCACGCCGATTTACCGTATGAATACCATTTATTAGATGGTTATTTTTTTAAAGATAATTATGAAATATTTTTTAGCGAAGATGGCAAAAGCGCAATTTGGAAAGGCTTTAACCGTTCTACTAAAATAATTGTACTAACTAAAACACATTAAAAATTTAGAAATGGGCAAAATTAAACAAACAATCACTATTTTATTAATTGGTTTATTGTTAGCATCGTGCGAAGATAATTATAACGATTTTTCATCATTTGATGAATTAAACACGTATTTAAATGAAGTACAAAGAAAAGAATACAAAACAAAAACCAATGCCTTTTTAAAAGAAAACATTCCTAAAATGGTTGGTAAATGGAACATCACAGAAATGGAATTAACACCAAATAGCAATTTATATTTTTTTAAAAACGACACCATTTTTCACAATGTTGGAACAATTGATATTAATGTTGAAGAAAAAGAAATGCGAAACAATATTTACCAATTTTATTTAAACGGAAATATTAAAATTAATCAAGAAACAATACCTTTCGTATCCGATGCAATCATGTCAAATTACAAAAGTGAAGTTGCTTTTTCTTTAATTCAGTTTGGCTATAATTATTTCCCAGAACCTGGTATAAATTACAACGACTTGCCTTATGAATACCAATTTTTAGATAATTATTTTTTAGGCGATAATTACTTTATGCATTTTAGCAAAGAAGGAAAAACGTTAGTTTGGGAAGGCATGAATAAGTCAGCCAAAAAAATCATCCTAACTAAAATAGATTAATTAAAATTGCAAGATTAAAAAAAAGCTGTACATTTGCACAGAATTTTTTAATTCAAACATACATAACAATCATTTAAATAATATTAGCATGTATTTAACTAAAGAAGTTAAAGAGCAAATCTTCGCAAAACACGGAGGTGCAGCAGCAAACACAGGTTCTGCAGAAGGACAAATTGCATTATTCACTTTTAGAATTTCGCACTTAACAGAGCACTTAAAAAAGAATCGTCACGATTATAATACAGAGCGTTCATTAGTTCTTTTAGTAGGTAAAAGAAGAAGTCTTTTAGACTACTTAAAGAAAAAAGATATCAACAGATATCGTGAAATCATCAAAGAATTGGGTATCAGAAAATAATCAATTTACAAAGAGGTGTGCGCTTGCGCGCCTCTTTTTTTTATATAATTATTTAAGCATTAAAGCTTGGTTTTTCATTGGGTTCTAAACACACAACAACACAACAACAACATTTTTCCCTTTGTTTAATTAAGAATTAAAAATTTATGATTCCTAAAGTAACCCAAGAAATTATCGATTTAGGCGATGGCAGAACCATCTCTATCGAAACAGGTAAGTTAGCCAAGCAAGCAGACGGTTCTGTTGTAGTTCGTTCAGGTAACTGTATGATTTTAGCTACTGCAGTTTCTGCAAAAACAGCAAATCCAGGTATCGATTTTCTACCTTTAACAGTAGATTATCGCGAAAAATTTTCAGCTGCTGGTCGTTTCCCAGGTGGTTTCTTCAAAAGAGAAGCACGACCAAGCGACCAAGAAATTTTAACAATGCGTTTAGTAGACCGTTGTTTACGCCCTTTGTTTCCGGATGATTACCATGCCGAAACACAAATTATGTTACAATTAATGTCGTTTGATGAAAACGTAATGCCTGATGCAATGGCTGGTTTAGCAGCATCGGCTGCATTAGCAGTTTCAGACATTCCTTTCTACAACCTTATTTCTGAGGTACGTGTAGGACGTGTAAACGGCGAATTAATTATTAACCCAAGCAAACAACAATTAGATCAATCTGATATTGATATGATGATTGGCGCATCTAAAGATTCGGTTTGCATGGTTGAAGGTGAAATGAAAGAAATTTCTGAAGCCGAAATGATTGAAGCAATTAAGTTTGCACACGATGCTATTAAAGTGCAAATTGAAGCACAAGAAAAAATGCGTGCTGCATTAAACTTAAATTACAGAACGTACGAACCAGAAGAAAACGACGATACGTTGAAAAACGAAATCCACTCGTTTACTTACGATAAATTTTACGCAATTGCAGCCGAAGCAAGCGCAAAACACGAACGTAGCGATAAATTTGCAGTTTTAAAAGAAGAATTAGTAGCTAATTTTTCTGAAGAAACGTTAGAAGAGAAAAAAGAATTAATTTCTAAATACTTTTCTAAAACACAAAAAGAAGCGGTTCGTAACTTAGTTTTAGACCAAGGTCAGCGTTTAGACGGACGTAAAACTACTGAAATTCGTAACATTTGGAGCGAAATAGATTATTTACCTTCAGCTCACGGTTCATCGGTATTCACCCGTGGTGAAACACAAGCTTTAGCAACAGTTACCTTAGGTACATCTCGCGAAGCAAACGTAATTGATTTACCTAGTGAACAAGGCGAAGAGCGTTTTTACTTACACTACAACTTCCCGCCGTTTTCAACAGGTGAAGCTAAACCATTACGTGGCGTTTCACGTCGCGAAGTTGGTCACGGTAACTTAGCACAACGCGCATTAAAAAACATGATTCCAGCAGATTGCCCTTACACTATTCGTTTAGTTTCAGATGTATTAGAATCAAACGGATCATCGTCTATGGCAACAGTTTGTGCAGGAACATTAGCGTTAATGGATGCAGGTATTCAAATAGAAAAACCAGTATCAGGTATCGCTATGGGATTGATTACAGACGGAAATCGTTTTGCTGTTTTATCTGATATTTTAGGTGATGAAGACCACTTAGGTGATATGGACTTTAAAGTTACAGGAACCAAAGATGGTATTACAGCTTGTCAAATGGACATTAAAATTGATGGGTTACGTTACGATATTATGGAGCAAGCTTTACAGCAAGCACATGAAGGCCGTATGCATATTTTAAGTAAAATTAACGAAACTATTGCAACACCAAACCCAACAGTTAAAGCACACGCACCAAAAATTATTAAATTTACAATTCCAAAAGATTTTATTGGTGCAATTATTGGTCCAGGTGGTAAAAACATTCAAGCGTTACAAGCCGAAACTGAAACTACAATTGTTATTTCTGAAGAAGGTGATTTTGGTATTATTGAAATTTTAGGCGTTTCACAAGCCGGAATGGACAAAGCTATTCAATCAATCCAAAACCAAACATTTTCACCAGTTGAAGGTGAAGTTTACACTGTAAAAGTTACTAAAATGTTAGAATTTGGTGCAGTTGTAGAATTTGTTCCTGGAAAAGATTCGTTATTACACGTATCAGAATTTGATTGGAAACGTATTGAAAATCCATCTGATGTTTTAAAAGAAGGCGATGTTTTAGACGTGAAATATTTAGGTTTAGATCCAAAAACAAAAAAACCTAAAGTTTCTCGTAAAGCATTAATGCCACGTCCGCCAAAACCAGAAGGTAAGCCAGAGAATAAAAGCGAAGGCAAACCTGAAAGCAAAGAAGGACGCCCGCAGCACAAAAACTTTAACAAACCTTCAAACGATAAAAAAGAAGAAAGCAACTAGTTTTTTATAAATACAAAAAACCGATGAGCAAACCTCATCGGTTTTTTTTTATATTTTTTGTAACCTTTTACAACTTTGTGCGTATAAATATAGGAAACAACATTAAGGAAGGGTTATTTAAACATGAGACAACTTAAAATTACCAAACAGGTAACTAACCGTGAAACAGCATCGTTAGACAAATATTTACAAGAAATTGGTAAAGTAGATTTAATTACTGCCGATGAAGAAGTAGAATTAGCACAACGCATAAAGGCCGGCGATCAACGCGCTTTAGAAAAATTAACAAAAGCTAATTTACGTTTCGTAGTATCGGTAGCAAAACAATACCAAAACCAAGGTTTAACATTACCCGATTTAATTAACGAAGGAAATTTAGGATTAATTAAAGCCGCGCAACGTTTTGACGAAACACGTGGTTTTAAATTTATTTCGTACGCCGTTTGGTGGATTCGTCAATCAATCTTATCAGCGTTGGCAGAACAATCTCGTATCGTTCGTTTACCATTAAATAAAATTGGATCTATCAACAAAATAAACAAAATGTATGCGTTGTTAGAACAATCAAACGAACGTCCGCCATCGGCAGAAGAAATTGCTAAAGAATTAGACATGACAGTGAACGACGTAAAAGAGTCAATGAAAAACTCTGGTCGTCACTTATCAATGGATGCGCCATTAGTAGAAGGTGAAGATTCAAACTTATACGATGTATTGCGTTCGGGCGAATCGCCAAACCCAGATCGTGAATTAATACACGAATCATTACGTACCGAAATTGAACGTGCATTAGAAACATTAACTCCGCGCGAAGCTGATGTAGTACGTCTATACTTTGGCTTGGGCGATCAACACCCAATGACGCTTGAAGAAATTGGTGAAACTTTTGATTTAACCCGCGAACGTGTTCGTCAAATTAAAGAAAAGGCTATTCGCAGATTAAAACACACATCTCGTAGTAAAATCTTAAAAACTTATTTAGGATAAAAAACATTGAAAAACTCGTTAGAAAAAACTAACGAGTTTTTTTATTATTGTAACATATCGCTTAAATTCGTACTAACCAAAGAGAAAATTAGTAAAATTGAAAGCCACCGAAAAAGAATTTTTGGACTTAATGCAAAAACATAAAGGAATTTTATACAAAATTTCAAGAATGTATTTTGACCATACCGAAGATCAAGAAGACTTGATCCAGGAAATGACTTTTCAATTATGGAAATCGTACCAAAATTTTAAAGGTAGCAGTCAATTTTCAACATGGATGTACCGTGTTTGTTTAAATACTGCCCTAACCTTCTTTAAAAAAGACGATAAAAAACAAGACAAATACGAACTACATGAAAATTACGACCGTATTGACGACGATAATAGTGCTTTTAAAGAAGAACAACTTAAATATTTTTACGATGCCGTGCAAGAACTTAACAAAGTAGAAAAAGCCCTTATTTTTTTGTTTTTAGAAGGAATGAATCACAAAGAAATTGCCGAAAATTTGGGTATTAGCGAAGTAAATGCACGCGTAAAATTAAATAGAACAAAAGAGAAATTACAAACCATCATAAAAAAGAACGGATATGAATTTTGATGAGTTACAAAAAAAATGGAACAACCAACCCGAAAAGGATATTAATATAAAACCCGAATATTTAACTAAAACCAAATCGTTAGCCGATAAAATAATTAAAAGCTTTAAACGCGAGGCTTTTATTTGGGCTGTTAGTATTATTTTTCTTTTTATTGTACCTTTTATTGATATGTATCAAATAAAAGGGGTGCTAAGTTTAGTATATTATTTTTTAGTATGCCAATTTATAATTTTTGGCTTGTACTATTACCGCCGTTTTTATACCATTAGTAAAATGATTAAGCAACCTAATACTTTTAATAGCCGCGAAAGTATTATAAGGCTGTATTACGAATTTCATTTTGCTATTGAAACCTACCGATCGTCAATTTACGTGCTTTTACCAACAGCAATTGCTATGTTTGTTATTACGGCTGGTAAAGACAAAACCTACGATTTGGTTGATAAATTTTACCACTTTAATGAAACTTTTAAAGCCGACCCTACATTTATTTACACCGTTTTAATTTTAGGAGTTGTATCAATTGCTGTGCTTATTTTATTATCGGAATGGATTATTATGAAATTCTATGGGCGTTATTTAAAAGAATTAAAACAGTTAATGGACGAATTTGAAGATTAAAAAAATGCAACTCAAAAAAAGAGTTGCATTTTTTAATAATATTCAATGGTACGCTTATAACTTTCGTTGTATTCGGCTTGAATGGTTTTAGTAAGCCAATTACCTTTTTTATCAAATGTGTACTTTATTTCAAACTTTTCTTCTTTTATTATTTTACCGTTTTCATAATGTTTACATAAAGCAACATCGCCCTGTGCATTATAAAAATAGTGATACATTTTGGTATTACCGTTCCAAAAACTTGTACTAATTTCTTCTACTTTTTCTCCCTTTTTAGTAAAAATATATTCCCAAATATTGGTTATTTCGCCATCGTTATGAAAACCTATAACTTTTATTTTATTTCCTTTTTTATTGTAATATTCTTCAAAATGTTTGCGTTTTACGCCATCCCATATTAAATATTCAGTTATTTTATATCCTTGATCGGTTGAAGTTTTCACAACAATATAATTATCAAAATTGGTGTTTTGTGCGTTTAAGCCTATTGCATTACCTTTTTTATCAAAAGTAAAAAAAGTATCTTTCTCTAAACATTTAAAAGTTGAACCTTCTAAAGCAACAGTAGGACATTTTTGATAAGTTTCGTGAATACTTTTTACTTTTCCTTTTAAATACAATTGAGTAGTATTTTGACTAAACAATTGCAAAGCAAATAATAAGCTAAAAAATAAATAGATATGTTGTTTTTTCAATTTTATTTAATTAATCATTAGTACATGTTAATAGTATTCAATGGTACGTTTGTGTAAGTACGTGGTAAGTGAGTCTACTATTATTAATTCAACCCAATTTCCTAAAGCGTCAAAAGTATAACTGGTTTTAAATTTTTCAGATTCTTTTAGCTCCTCATTAACATATCTTTCAAAGGCGCAAAATTGTTGATGTTCGTCATAGAAAAGAATCTTTTTTTCAGAAACACCATTAACAATAGCTAATTTTTCAGATTTAATTTTATGGTTTTGTGTATTGTAAAAAATAGTATCTGTAAGCATTACTTCTCCTAAATCGTTAAAATAAATTGTTTTAACTATTAAGTTTTTATCATTATAATAACTCTCACTCGATTTAGTTTCAACACCATCTTCGGTTCTAAAAACTTCTACTAAAAATCCGTTATCAATTTGTTTTTTTAGTCTTCTAATTCCTTCATAATCTTTAAAGGGTTGTTCTATAACAATTCCATCTACAGAAAACTTTATATCGTTATCTAAATAAGAACAATTTTTTGTTTGCGGTTTTCCATATTTATGAGAACAAATATTTAATTCTTCATGAATACATTTCACTTTACCATTCAACCCCATAGTTTGTAAAGATTGTGCATTTACAGCCCATCCAAACAAAACAGTTCCAATAATTAAAATAAAATGTTTCATACCTTTAAATTTTGATTTATAAATATACAAAAAAAGGCAACTGCTTAGCAATTACCTTTTTTTATTGATTTAAAACACTTTATTAGTATCTGTAATATTCTGGTTTAAACGGCCCTTGAACCTCAACACCAATATAAGCAGCTTGGTCTGTTGATAATGTTTCAAGCTCTACACCTAATTTTGCTAAGTGTAACGATGCTACTTTTTCATCTAAATGTTTTGGTAACATGTAAACGTTGTTATCGTATTTATCAGCGTTATTCCACAATTCAATTTGTGCCAATGTTTGGTTTGTAAACGAATTACTCATTACAAAAGACGGGTGACCTGTAGCACAACCTAAGTTTACTAAACGACCTTCTGCCAAAATAATAATATCGTTACCGTTTACATTATAAATATCAACTTGTGGTTTTACTTCTTTTTTAGTTGCACCAAAATTTGCGTTTAACCAAGCCATATCAATTTCGTTATCAAAATGACCAATATTACAAACAACGGTTTTATCTTTCATTTTTTCAAAGTGACGACCAACCACAATATCCTTATTACCTGTTGTAGTAATAACAATATCGGCGTTACCAATAACGGTATCTAACTTTTTCACTTCGTAACCGTCCATCGCAGCTTGTAAAGCACAAATTGGATCAATTTCGGTAACTGTAACAATAGATCCAGCTCCGCGGAACGATGCTGCTGTACCTTTACCAACATCACCATAACCACAAACAACCACGCGTTTACCTGCTAACATTAAATCGGTAGCTCGGCGAATAGCATCAACAGCACTTTCTTTACATCCGTATTTATTATCGAATTTAGATTTAGTAACTGAATCGTTTACATTGATTGCAGGCATTGGCAATGTACCATTTTTAACACGCTCGTACAAACGGTGAACACCTGTTGTAGTTTCTTCAGACAAACCATTGATACCTGCAACTAATTCAGGGTAACGATCTAAAACCATGTTTGTTAAATCACCACCATCGTCTAAAATCATGTTTAACGGTTGACGGTCTTCGCCAAAAAACAAAGTTTGTTCAATACACCAGTCAAATTCTTCCTCATTTAAACCTTTCCACGCATACACTTGAATACCCGCTTCGGCAATTGCAGCTGCCGCTTGATCTTGTGTTGAGAAAATGTTACAAGAACTCCATGTAACTTCTGCACCTAAAGCTTTTAACGTTTCAATTAAAACCGCAGTTTGTATCGTCATATGTAAACAGCCTGCAATTCGTGCCCCTTTTAAAGGTTGCTCGTCCTTATATTCTTCACGAAGTGCCATTAAACCAGGCATTTCAGCTTCTGCTAATTCAATTTCTTTTCTTCCCCAAGCCGCTAATGAAATATCTTTCACTTTAAATGGCACGTAAGGTATCGTTTTTGTACTCATGTATTCTGTATATTTGTAAATCAAAATTTTTGCAAATTTACGCATTTCATTTTAAATCATTGCAAATGAAATCATAAAGCCTTACAATATGCCTTTATTTAAAAAAATAACGCACCTTACTGATACTGAAATATTTGTTTGGAAAATTTTAGAAACCGAAGCTGATTTAAGAAAAGATGTTGTTTTACAAGACACACATTTGAATCGTTTAAACGGAATGCTTTCAGAACAACACAGAAAAGGCTTTTTAAGCGTGCGAAAATTATTAATGGAAGCTGGTTATACCGATTTAGATTTGCATTACGACACCAACGGAAAACCCCATTTAAAAAACGGAAAACATATTTCTATTACCCATTCGTATGATTTTTCGGCGATCATTGTCAGCAGCCAGAATGTTGGGATTGATATTGAAAAGCAGCGCGAAAAAATTGTAAAAATTGCCAATAAATTTATAGGTACCGAATTTAGCTTTTTAAATGAACACATAAACTACATTGAAAACTTAAGTGTAATTTGGGGCGCAAAGGAAGCATTGTACAAAATGTGTAACAGCCGTAGTTTAAGTTTTAAAAACGATATGCATATTCATAATTTTACTAAAAACACTAGCCAAGGTACTGCAATTGTAAATTGTAAAGAATTAAATTTCAAGGGTAAATTTATGTTTCATTTTGAAAATTTTGAAAATTACACTTTAGTTTACGCGTTAGAAAATGAATGATTTTCTTTTCCCATAGATGCACAGATTTCATTTTGACTAATCGCCAATAATGTCATGCTGAACTTGATTCAATATCTCATAACAATTATTAAATAATCCGTGCATCCGTGGCAAAAATATTAAACTATGAATAAAGAAATTATACAAACCGAAATACAATACAAAGCCGTGCGCAGTTCGGGTGCCGGCGGACAAAACGTTAACAAAGTTGCAACAAAAGTGCAAATTCAGTTTTTTGTAGGACAAAGCAATGGTTTAACCGTCGATGAAAAAGCAATATTGACCGAAAAATTAGCCAACCGCATTACTAAAGAAGGGTTTATTATGGTGGAATGCGGTGAAACTCGCAGCCAGCTTAAGAATAAAGAATTGTGTACCCAACGTTTGTTTCTATTGTTAGAAAACGCGTTAAAGAAAAACAAAAAACGTATTGCAACCAAAATACCTAAAGCGGTAATTAAAAAACGTTTAGAAGACAAACAACGCCTTGCCGATAAAAAAGAGAATAGAAAGTTTAGGTTTTAAATTTTTTTTACATTTAGAAAATGAAATTAGCATTGAAAATTTTAGGAGTAATTGGGGCTTTAGGGTTATTAGTGTTTTTTGGATTAACATATTATGTTATGAATACCATTAAAAATAATAGCAAACGTGATAATTCAATTACTTATTCACTTGTTCAAAATAAAACTGTTTTTAAAAACCTTGAAACCAATAAAACTTATACTATAAATACTTTACAAAATGATACTACGTATTATTTTCATTTTTGGGCAACTTATTGCAAACCTTGTATTAAGGAATTTGACGACATAAGCACCAATTACAACAGAATTTTTAAGGGAAAAACAAAATTATTGGTAATATCTTTTGAAGACGAAAAAAAAATAACAAATTTTCTAAAGAATAAAAATTATAAATTACCCTTTTACAAAGCCGATTCTACTCAATTTTTTATTAAACCAAATATTGAAATTGTACCAACTACAATTGTAGTAAAAAACAATAAAGTAATTGATAAAGGATTAGGCACAATTAATTGGGCAGAAATTAATTAACAAAATCATGCAATTCCATTCAAAAGCTCAAGAACAAGCATTAATGCGTTTACAAGTACAACACGAAATTGCTGTAGCAGGCATTAAAAGCAATGCACAATTAACCGATGAAGAAAAACAAACAGCTTTAAAAGCAGAGGTAAATAATTTCAATAAAAAGAAAAAAGGCTTACAAGGTGCTGCTTTCTAATCTTTCGTTTTTTCTGTTGTCTTTTTTTCTTTCATCTTAAAAAAACAATTATCTTTGCCCCGTCTCAAAGGGGTGCCGTACGGCTGAGATCATACCCGTTGAACCTGGGCAGGTAATGCTGCCAAGGGAAATGAACAATACACTTATTGAGTGCACGCATTAAGTTACTGTTCGTAACGAAAACATTTTTATTAATCTAAACAAAATAAATGCCCCTTTTATTTGTAAAATTATTTTACGAATGAAAACTCATTTTTTGTTTGCAAGTTTTTGTCTTTCGGCAATTACCATGCAAGCTCAAACCGAAACTAAAAAAGACACCCTAACGTCAAACACTTTAGACGAGGTTTTGGTACAAGCAGTTCGCGCTACCAACAAAACACCTATTGCTTTTAGTAATTTAAGTAAAGAAGAACTTGCAAAACGCAACTTAGGACAAGACATTCCTGTTTTAATGAACTTTATGCCATCGGTAGTTACTACAACCGATGCAGGTAACGGTGTGGGCTACACAGGTATTCGCGTGCGTGGAAGCGACGGCACACGTGTAAATGTAACCATAAACGGCATTGCGTATAACGATCCTGAATCGCACGGTAGTTTTTGGGTAAATATGCCCGATTTTGTTTCAAGTGTCGAAAATCTGCAATTACAACGCGGTGTTGGTACATCAACCAACGGTTCGGGTGCTTTTGGAGCCAGTTTAAACTTATTAACCGATAAATATTCATACGATGCTAATGGTGAAATTGCTAATTCAATAGGCAGCTTCAACACAAGAAAACACACTGTAAAATTTAGCACCGGATTGGTAAATAACACGTTTGAACTTACAGGCCGTTTATCTAATTTATATTCAGACGGATACATCGATCGCGCCTCATCAAAACTAAACTCTTATTTTTTACAAGGAACTTTTATTAATGAAGGTACATTGCTTAAAGCGTTGGTTTTTGGTGGTAAAGAAAAAACATATCAAGCTTGGAACGGTTTAGAGCAAAAAGATATTGAAAAATACGGCCGCCGATTTAATACTTCGGGAATGTATTATGATAACGAAGGTAAAATGCAGTTTTACGACAACGAAACCGACAACTATCAACAAGACCATTATCAGCTGCATTGGAACGAAAAATGGAACAGCAATTGGAACACAAACTTAGCAGTACATTACACCAAAGGCTTTGGTTATTACGAAAATTACAAAACAGATGAAGATTTAGCCGATTACAACTTAGAACCTATTGCTGTAAATGGCGAAACCAAAGAAACATCTGATTTAATTCGAAGAAAATATCTTGATAACGAATTTTATGGTGTAACATTTTCGGCCCAATACAATAAAAACAATTTAGAAGTACTTTTTGGCGGTGCAGCAAATAAATACACCGGTGACCATTACGGCGATGTTCTATGGGTACGCAGCCAACCGTTTACAAAATTTAAACAAGAGTATTACAGGGACAATTCAACCAAAACCGATAAAAATACTTTTGCAAAAGCAACTTATACCTTGCACAATAATTTAATTTTATTTGGCGATTTACAATGGCGTAATGTTACTTATAAAGCTAATGGTGCAGAAACCGGATTGGTAAACGATACCTTTAACTTTTTTAACCCTAAAGCAGGTATCACTTACAAAATAAACAACAACAGCAGCACCTATTTTTCATATGCACGCGCAAATCGCGAACCTAACCGCACCGATTATGAAAACGGCAATCCAAAACCTGAAAAATTAAACGATTTTGAATTAGGTTGGCGATACAATTCTAACAAACTAGCCGTAAACATGAACGGTTACTATATGTTGTATAAAGACCAGTTAGTATTAACAGGCGCTTTAAACGATGTTGGTGCTGCAGTACGTGAAAACAGCGGAAACAGTTACCGTTTAGGTATAGAAATTGATGGAACTTGGCAGTTTGCTCCAAAATGGATGATGAGTCCAAACATTACCATAAGTTCTAACAAAAACATAAACTACAAAACAGAACGCAACGGTTCGCTAGTGCATTTAGGCAATACCAATATATCATTTACGCCAAATGTAATTGTAGGCAATGCCCTAACCTATTCACCGTTAAAACAATTAAACGTATCGTGGTTAACCAAATTTGTTGGCGAACAATACATGGGTAACACAAACTCTAACGCTTCAAAATTAGATTCGTATGTAACAAATGATATAAATATAGTTTACGAAATGCAGCTAAAAAAATGGTTTAAATCCATATCATTCAACGTATTAGCTAACAACATCTTTAATGTAAAATACATTTCAAACGGATATTACTACACTTACGATGACAATTGGACCAATCCTAACAGCATTCAAACCATTGAAGGTGCCGGATACTACCCTCAAGCTCAGTTTAATATTTTAGGCGGATTTAGTTTAAAATTTTAATACAAAAGCGCCAAAATTTTAAAATTTTGGCGCTTTATATTTTTTCATTAATTATATACATTTATCATAGTTCCACTTTGTGAAACCCTGTATTCTTTTAACGGATATTGTGCACTAGTTGTAGCCAAACCTAAGTATAAATTGTAAACCAAAGCGTCGGTACAACTACAATTTGCTTCAATTCCATTCAAAATTAATTTAGAACAACCACTTATGGCATGGTTGGCGCAAGTAGCTTCAAAAGCGCGTATACCTGTCCCGGTATTTATCACAAAAAAACCATTTAAACCAAAACCTGCTACATAAACTGCATTGCCCGGATACTGCAATTTATTATACGTTGGCAAGGCTGTATTAATAGTATAATTTATAGCAATTTCAGGTAAATAAGGGTTGCGGGTGTCCCATTCGTCACGGGTACATCCACTAAAAAAAAACGCTGTACAAAGTACAAGCACAAATAATTTTTTCATTATAAAAACATTTGAAAAACAAATTTAATTATTTAACTTTGACCTAAATATAAATGTAACAAATATTAACATAATAAACGCATAAGAAACAAAATCCCGTATGTATGGGATTTTTTCTGTTTTATAAATTGAATTGAAAATGAGTAACGTATCATACTACACTGCCGAAGGATTAAAGAAATTAAGAGATGAAGTGGAGCATTTAAAAAGTGTTGAACGCCCTAAAGCTTCACAAGCAATTGCTGATGCACGCGATAAAGGCGACTTGTCTGAAAATGCTGAATACGATGCTGCTAAAGAGGCACAAGGTTTGTTAGAATTAAAAATTGCTAAAATGGAAGAAGTTTTAGCAAACGCTCGTTTAATTGACGAATCACAATTAGATACATCTAAAGTTTTGGTGCTTTCTACCGTACGTATTAAAAACCAAACAAACGGAATGGAAATTACATACAAATTGGTTGCTGAAAGCGAAGCCGATTTAAAAGCTGGTAAAATATCGGTAACATCGCCAATTGGTAAAGGTTTACTAGGAAAATCGGTTGGTGAAATTGCAGAAATCAGTGTACCAAACGGCACTTTAAAATTTGAAATTTTAGAAATTACAAGAGACTAATTTTTTAAGCTATGAGCATTTTCACTAAAATTATAAGCGGCGAAATTCCATCGTATAAAATTACAGAAAACAACGAGTTTATTGCTTTTTTAGATATAAATCCCAATGCAAAAGGCCATACTTTGTGCGTTCCTAAACAGGAAATCAACAAGATTTTTGAAATGGAAAAAGACTTGTACACGCGTTTAATGGAATTTTCGTACGATGTGGCAAAAGCCATTGAAAAAGCCGTACCATGTAAACGCGTAGGTGTTGCTGTTGTAGGGTTAGAAGTACCACACGTACACGTGCATTTAATACCTTTACAAGATATGGACGATATGCGTTTTCAACGAAAAGCATCGCTTACAAAAGAAGAATTTGAAGAAACTGCCAAGCAAATAGCATCACATTTATAAAAAAAAATCCCTTTGAAATTTCAAAGGGATTTTTTCTTGTATTGAATTGAAAAAGTAGTGCCTTTACCTATTTCTGATTTTAAAACACGTATGGAACCTTTATGGTATTTTTGAACAATGCGTTGCGTAAGCGATAAACCCAAGCCCCAACCCCGCTTTTTGGTAGAAAAGCCCGGCTCAAATATTTTACGGAATTGATTTTTTGGTATGCCTTTACCAGTATCACTCACTAAGATTTGTAAATTATTTTCGTTGTTTTTAATTTCAACTTTAATTTTTCCTTTGCCTTTTATGGCGTCAATAGCGTTTTTTACAAGGTTTTCAATAGTCCAACTATGTAAAGTTGGGTTCAGCATAAGATTTACAATATCAGTATTGGTATCAAACTCAAAAACAATTTGTTTTGAACTGCGCGATTGTAAATAATCAAACGACTTTTTGGTTTCTTCAACAATATTCAACAACTCTAAATTGGGTTCAGAACCAATTTTTGAAAAACGGTCGGCAATGGTTTGCAAACGATCCACATCTTTTTGAATTTCGGCAATTATATTAGCATCCATATCATCAAGCCTCATAATTTCTAACCAACCTAAAAGCGATGAAAGCGGTGTACCAATTTGGTGTGCAGTTTCTTTTGCCATACCTGCCCATAATTTATTTTCGGACGACATTTTACTTGCCCTAAAATAACTATACACCAACAAACCAAACAAAACCAAAATAGCTATTAATGCCATTGGATAGTATTTTAATTTGTTTATTAACGATGAATTTCCGTAATATACATATTGTTTTTTACCCAAAAATTTAACTTCAATTGGTAAATTCTGACTTTTTAAATCATTTAAAATTTCATACGGAAGTTTAGAATTGGTTTCAGCTTCTTCGGGTAAATTAAAATGCCTAATAATACTATCATTATCTGTAGTAAGTATAGCCGGTATCGTAGTATTTTTTATTAAAATGTTTGATGGAAGTTCAATATCTGACTCTAAAGGAGATTCACTAATTTTTTGATTTGCTTGCGCCCAAATTTCCATTTTTACACGTTCTTCGTGCTTAAAAGTTTGAAAAAGCAAATAGGTATTCCAAAGAATTAAAATTAAAATTCCCAACGAAAAAAGCAAGATAAACCAACGTGTGTATAAACTTCTTTTAACAATAGACATACATATAATTTAGTAATATAAATGGCAATATACTGCTTTAAAACGTTTTTTTGTTGATAATATTTTTAAAATTGGAACAAAATTTTTAATAGCTATATGTATCTTTGTTCAAACCAATTTAAGTTATGTTAAGCATACAACCAACCGATTTAAATCCGGTACAATTACAAGCCTATTTACAAGGCGCCGTGGGTCCACGCCCAATTGCATTTGCAAGTACAGTTGATGAAAACGGAAATGCAAATTTATCGCCCTTTAGTTTTTTTAACATTTTTAGTTCAAACCCGCCCATATTGGTTTTTTCGCCAGCACGTAGGGTACGCAACAACACAGTAAAACATACCTTGTTAAATTGCGAAGCTACTAAAGAAGTAGTTATAAATATAGCTAATTACAGCATGGTGCAACAACTTTCGTTAGCATCTACTGAATATGCCGATGGTGTTGATGAATTTATAAAAGCCGGTTTTACAAAAGTAGCATCAGATTTAGTTAAACCTTTTCGCGTTGCCGAAAGTCCGGTGCAATTAGAATGTAAAGTAAACCAAATAATTGCATTAGGCGATCAAGGCGGTGCAGGAAATATGATTATTTGCGAAGTTGTAAAAATGCACATTGCAAATGATATTTTAGACGGAAAAGGCGGTATCGATCAACATAAAATAGATTTAATTGCACGTATGGGGGGCAACTGGTACACACGTGCTACACCAGGAATGTTTGAAGTTGAAAAACCACTTACTACATTGGGTATTGGCGTTGACGCGATACCTGAAAATGCCAAAAAAAGTGGTATATTTGCAGGGAACGACTTAGGGATTTTAGGCAATGTAGAAGTGCTGCCAACAAGTGATGAAGTAGTAACTTTTTTAAACGAAAATCCTGAAATTGCAAACTGGGTAAACAATAATAACAACGAATTAATTTTTAAAAAAGCTAAAGACTTTTTAAGTTTAAATGAAGTAACATTGGCTTGGAAAACAATTTTAGCAGCAAAATAATACACATGGAAGTTTTAGGAAGAATAAAAATGGTTGGTCCGGTACAAGATGTAAGCCCAACTTTTAGAAAAAGAGAAGTAGTTGTAACTACAGAAGAGCAATATCCGCAGCATATTTTAATTGAGTTTACACAAGATAAATGCGATTTATTAAATTCATTTCAAATTGGTGAACAAGTACGCGTTGGTATTAACTTACGTGGGAGAGAATGGGTTAATCCACAAGGTGAAACCCGTTATTTTAACTCTATTCAAGGTTGGAGAATCGATCGTCCACAAATGCAACAACCTGCTTACAACCAAGCACCACAAGGTTACGCACAGCCACAAGGTGGTGGATATGCACAACCGCAACAAGGTTTTGGGCAACAACCACAAGGTTTTGCACAGCCTAATCCGTTTGAAAACCAAAACAATGGATATGCAGCAAACAATAACACCGCTTTTCCACCAGCACCAAACTTTAATCAAAACGAAGAAGCTGAAGACGATTTACCTTTTTAATATCGATAGAAAACAATAATTTTGAATCCTGATTACACTAGTAATCGGGATTTTTTTATGTACAAACTTACCAACGAACTTTATTTTCCAAGTGTAGAAACAGCACATTCATCGGGCATTGTGGCTTTTGGCGGCGATTTATCTACAGAAAGACTACAACTTGCATACCACAGCGGTATTTTTCCATGGTTTGAAGATGGTGAAGAAATTACCTGGTTTGCACCTGAAGAACGTATGGTTTTATTTTTAAATCAATTAAAAATATCTAAATCAACCCGAAATATCTTAAATAGAAACATTTTTAAAGTAACTTTTAATACCGCTTTTGAACAAGTGATTAGCCTTTGCCAACAAATAAAACGCAATGGACAATTAGGCACTTGGATTACCGATGAAATGTTACAAGCGTATGTAAAATTACACGAAATGGGTGTAGCAAAATCGGTTGAAGTTTGGCAAAATAAGGAGCTGGTTGGCGGTTTATACGGTATTGATTTAGGACATGTTTTTTGTGGCGAAAGTATGTTTTCTAAAACATCAAACGCTTCAAAAATAGCCTTTATTCACCTAACACAACATTTAAAAGCAAACAACTACCAAATAATTGACTGCCAAGTTTATAATGATTATTTAGCCCAATTAGGTGCCGAGGAAATTCCGCGCGATTTGTTTATGCAAATTTTAAATAAAAAACTAAAAGTTGTTTATGAAGATTGAATTGGAGTATCTTTTTCTAAAAAGTTTTTAATAACGTAATGTCCCAAATAAATAAAAGGTGTTAGCCCAATTGCTAATAATAATTTAAACGAATAACCTGTTGCTGCCATGTTTATATAATCGTGAAAAGATAATTTACCCGTAAGCCAAAAAGCTATTCCAGTTACAATAAAACTATCAAATAACTGCGAAATTACGGTAGAACCTGTACTGCGTAGCCATATTTTTTTACCACCTGTTATCTTTTTAAAAAACACAAACAAAGCAGCGTCTATCAACTGTGAGCAAACAAAGGCAATGATGCTGGCAATAATAATCCATAAACCTTGCCCAAAAACTTCTTTAAAAGCATTAAAACTAACAGCCGATACATTTGAAGCAGGTATTTGTATCGCCAAAAATATCATGCAAAACGTATATAAAATAAGTCCGGTGGTTAAAAAGGTAAGTTTTTTTACACCTTCTTTACCAAAATATTCGTTAATTAAATCGGTAACCACAAACACAATAGGCCAAGGCAAAATGCCAATACTTAAAATAAACGGACCAACGTTTATGAGCTTACCCCCTATTAATTCGGCAACTATGGCATTGGTTACAAAAATACCGCCTAGAATTATAAATACAATTTGCTTTTTTGTAAGTTTCATTTAGTGTTTGTTATAACAAAAACATGTTGTTAAGTGATCGTTAACCATACCGGTTGCTTGCATGTGCGCATACATTACGGTTGAACCCAAAAATTTAAAACCGCGTTTTTTTAAATCTTTAGCTAACGCATCAGAAATATCTGTAGTTGCTTGTACATCTTTAATACTTTTAACTTTGTTATTAATAGTTTTATGGTTTACAAAACCCCAAATATATTTAGAAAAACTGCCAAATTCTTTTTGAACTTCCATAAAGCGCTGTGCGTTGTTAACGGTAGCTAAAATTTTTAATTTGTTGCGTACAATACCTGCATCTTGCATTAAAGACTCTAATTTTTCAGGGTTATAATTAGCTATTTTTTTATAGTTGAATTGATCAAAAGCAGCACGAAAATTCTCGCGTTTTTTTAAAATGGTAAACCAACTTAAACCCGCCTGAAACGATTCTAACACTAAAAATTCAAAAATAGTTTCATCGTCGTAAACAGGTTTTCCCCATTCTTCGTCGTGGTATTTTATATACAATTCATCATTTGTAACCCAATCGCAACGTTTTATTTCCATTTTTTTCTATATTTATCTTACAAAGATATTTAAAGGTTTTTAAAATAAATATGGGCATTACAAATAAATTCTATCTTATTGTATTCATCTTATTTCAACAAATAAGTTTTTCACAACAAAACATAAAAGGCTCAATTATTTCAGAAAATGAACCCGTACCTTACGCGCAAATTTTTTCACAAGCATCAGAACGTCCTGTATATTCCGATAGTTTAGGTATGTTTCATTTAGAAAATGTAAATAAAAATGAAACCATCACTATTAAATGCATAGGGTATGAAGAAAAAAATGTAAAAGTAGCCGACATTAATAATTCTTTTAAAATTGAATTAAAAAAAGCAGATATTTTATTAGATGAAATTGTAATAGATGTTATCAATTCTGTATGGGAAAAACTTTTCAAAAAACCTAAAGCTCATTTATGGTTTTCAAGCATTCCTGCAATTGAAGGCTTTTCAACACTAACAAAATATAAAGCAACTACCGATGTAAAGTTTAATGGTATATGCTTTATTGCAAAAAACAATGGTAAATATTTAACCAAAAGATTAAGACCACTTGTTTTTAAAAAAACAATTGAGCCTGCTTCTACCCTAATTGAATCTGAAGTTGAAGTATTTACTATTCCAAAAAACAATACTGGTAAATTAAATAAAAAAGATTTTAGAATAGAATTTGTATTTAACAATATTATTGAACTAAAAAAAGGAGAAGAAATTTATATAGGTGTAGAATTTGTACCTAATGATTTAAATAACGTTAACAGTAACGTCAATCTTTGGTTTGCTACAGTTAAAGAAATAAACAACCCAAATTTACAAACCAAATTATACTCTTTTTTATTTAATGATAAGTCCCGAGGTAAATTTTACAAAGAAGTACCATTAAAAGAAGATTTATATTTTGAACTAAAAGTTGTAAAATAACCCCAAATTCTAACAAATTTGGGGTTTATCTTTTCTATACTAATTCGTCTTAAAAGGCGGTGTAGTTTGCGGAAAAATTTGGTTTTGGTCTTTAAAACCACCAAAATTAAAAGTTATACCAACTTTAAACATGCGGCGTTCGTTCATAGTTTCGGTGCGCATTTGCAAGCCGTTACCAAATACATTTACGTTATAACCATCGGTATTCAACACATTATCAACCCCAACATTTAAAGTTAATTTATTATCTAAAAATTTCTTATTAAACGCAACATTCAGGTTTTGTGCTGGTTTATTCAATTCGTACAAATTCATTACCCCTTTAAACATATTATAATACGTAATGTACAAACGTGTATTACCACCCAAATAAAACTGCGAATAAGTAAAAATATAAAACGCACCTTTTTGAAACTTTTCAGGAATTACATTGTTGTACTTTGTTTTAAAATAGCCCGCATTTAAGTAGGTAAACGAAAGTTCATCAACATTTAGTCCGTTTCTGTCGTTAATCATATTTTTTAAACCTTTGGTAAACATAGCGTAAGGAATGGGCAACCCCATATTAAAACTTTGCGAAATACCGTTTTTAATATTATGCGATTTAGATTCAAGCGTACCATTTGGAGCAATTTCATAAAAAGCTACATTTTGATTAGGCATTTTTGAAAGGTTGTAACTAAAATAAATATAATCAAAAACAGTCATCGTTGCATTTATGTTGTGACTTATTTCGGGCTGTAAATTAGGATTTCCAGCGTTTGAAAGCAACAAACTATTTTGCGATGTTATATTAGGATTGAACGCTTGCGCACCAGGCAAATTCATTCGTTTGCTATATCCTGTACTAAGATAAACACCCGAAGTTAATGAATATTTTAACGAAACTGTTGGAAAAACATTAGTATAATGCTTTTTTAAATTTAAAGAATCAACAGCTGTTTGTGATTGATACGTTAAATTTTCGAATCGTAAACCTGCCGAAATCATTAACGATTTTATGTTGCTTGATAAACTGGTGTAAACAGCTTTATTGGTGTATTTAAAATCATAAGGAATATAAGTTCTGGCTTGATTCCAATTATAAGCACCGTTATTATTTGAAACCGAATGTGTAAAATGTGCGCCTGTTTCTAAATTGCCATTAACTGCTTTTATTGGCTTTTCAAAATCGGCTTTGGTTTGGCTGTACACAAAATTGTTATCGGCTAAAATGCTTGAAACTTTTTCATCTTTTACAAACAACTGGTTGTTGTTTCCATTATTTTGAAATTCTGTATTTGATGTTAATGTAAAATTAGTTCCAAGTGTATCTAACTTTTGCGCATATACAAACTGCAATTCATGCATGTTGTTTTTACTTAAATTTTTAGTTTGTTGTGTATACATTTGTTGTGTATTGCCAAACGTATTAACCACGGCGCCATAATTCAATGGCTTATTATAATTATGATTAAAGTTGTATTTAAGGGTTAAACTGGTAAAATCACTTAATTTATATTGCCATTTATTGCGTAAATAAACATTTTGATACCAACTGTTGTTCCAATAGTTTTCGCTGGCGTTAATAGGCGTTCCGTTGCTTATATAACTAAATTCATTAGCAGACGAACTATTGCCTTCGTGATGGGTATAACCGGTGTTCATGCTCCAGCTTATTTTGTTTTTTTTAAACATGATTTGCGCCGATGTACTGTTTTTAATTTTACTGTTTATACGATTTTCTTGCATAAAACTTCCACTAAAACCTTCAATTTTTGCCGATTTCGTTATAACATTAATAATTGTACCATTAAAAGTAGCGCTGTATTTTGCACCAGGACGATCAATAATTTCAATGCTTTTCACAGTGTTTGCTGGTAGGTTTTTAAGAAAGTTTGTAAGTTGATCACCACTCATACCCGTTGGTTCGCCATCTAAAAAAATGGTTGCCAGTTTTCCGTTATGCGCAATTTGTCCATTGGCTGTAACCAAAACACCAGGTAATTTATTAACCGCATCAAAAACACTACCCGAATTTAACACAGTTAATTTTTCTACATCTACCACAGTTTTATCAGCAAATCTGCGAATGTTTTTATTGGTTTGATCTATTATAATTGCTGCTAGCTCTTCGGTTGTTTGTTCTGTAAATTGCAAATCTAATTTTTGACCTACAACATACTTTAGCGTTTTTGATAGAACTTTAAACTGCGAATGTTCCCAAGTTATGGTGTAATTCGTAACATCTTCAGGAATTTCTACAGAAAAATATCCATCGTTGTTTGTAGTAGTGTTATAAACCTTGTTGGTTTTTATGGTAACAAAAGTTTCAGGAATAGGTTGGTCTTCAAAAGTAACAACTCCTTCAATTTTTATATTTTGTGCGTTTATTAACCCTGCAAAAAACAAGGATAATACTAGTAGTATGTTTTTCATAACTATTTTTTTATATTAGTAACAATGTAAATCAATTTGTTACAATAACTAATTAAAAATAGTATTCATTTTACCAATAAAAAAACCCCAAACTCTATAGAATTTGGGGTTTGATATTATACTTAAAAAGTAAATTATCCTAAAGAAACACGTTTGAAACCAGCGATTTCAACATTGTAACCTTTTACGTAATCACCTACTTTTTTAGAATCGTCTTTAATAAAGTTTTGGTCTAATAACGCTTTTTCTTGATCTAAAGTAGTGTTATCAGAAATAAAACGAGCAATTTTACCTGGTAAAATTTTATCCCAAATTTGTTCTGGCTTACCTTCTGCTTTTAATTCAGCTTTAGCATCTTCTTCAGCTTGTGCTAAAACAGCATCGGTAATTTGAGCATAAGAAATGTATTTAGGAACGTTTTTCAAAGTTTTACCTAAACGAGCTAATTCTTCATTATCTTTTTCAATTACTGCAATACGTGCAGCAGTTTCGCTTTCAACAAACGCAGGGTCAAAATCTTTGTAAGATAAAGTTTCTGCACCCATTGAAGCAACTTGCATAGAAACATCTTTAGCTAAAGCCTCAGCGTTATCAATTTTAGAAGATAAAGCAGTTAAAGCAGCAATTTTGTTAACGTGAACATAAGTTCCAACAAAAGCACCTTCTAAGATTTCAAAACCACCAATTTCAATTTTTTCACCAATAACACCAGTTTGCTCGATTAATTTATCAGCAACAGTCATAGTATCGTTGTATGGAGAAGCTAAAAATTCTTCTTTAGAAGAAAAGTTAATTGCTTTTTCAACTAATTCGTTAGCTAAAGCAACAAAAGATTCGTTTTTTCCTACGAAATCAGTTTCGCAGTTTAAAGTAATAATTGCACCTTTAGTGTTGTCTGCGTTGATAAAAGAAACAGCAGCCCCTTCAGTAGACTCACGGTCTGAACGGTTAGCAGCTACTTTTTGACCTTTTTCACGTAAGATTTGGATTGCTTTATCAAAATCTCCTTCAGCTTCAACTAAAGCTTTTTTACAGTCCATCATTCCGGCACCTGTAGTTTGTCTTAATTTATTTACGTCTGCAGCAGTAATATTTGCCATTTTATTGAGAATTAAATTAATTATTTGATTAAATAGAAAAAAGTCGTTAAGTGATAGCATCAAAGATATGAAACCATCAGCATAACGACTTTAAGATACTGTTAAGATTACTCTTGAGCAGTAGGTTGTGCTTCAGTTTTAGCAGCTTCTTCTTTTTCAGATTTTCTTTCAGAATTTCCTTCGATGATAGCTGTAGTTACTAAAGATAATACTTTATCGATTGATTTAGAAGCATCGTCATTTGCTGGAATTACATAATCAACCTCACGAGGGTCAGAGTTAGTATCAACCATTGCAAAAACTGGAATGTTTAATTTTTGAGCTTCTTTTACTGCGATGTGTTCAGCTTTGATATCAACTACAAATAATGCAGCCGGTAAACGTGTCATATCAGCAATAGAACCTAAGTTCTTTTCTAATTTAGCACGTAAACGGTCAACTTGTAAACGCTCTTTTTTAGAAAGAGTCATAAATGTACCGTCTTTTTTCATACGATCAATAGAAGCCATTTTTTTAACAGCTTTACGGATTGTAACGAAGTTAGTTAACATACCACCTGGCCAACGCTCAGTAATGTAAGGCATGTTAGCAGCTGCTGCTTTTTCAGCAACGATATCTTTTGCTTGTTTTTTAGTCGCAACAAATAAAATTTTACGACCTGATGCAGCTATTTTCTTTAAAGCTTCGTTAGCTTCTTCAATTTTAGCTGCAGTTTTATATAGATTGATAATGTGGATACCATTACGCTCCATATAGATGTAAGGAGCCATGTTTGGGTCCCATTTTCTAGTCATGTGTCCAAAGTGTACACCTGCTTCTAGTAATTCTTTAACTTCTACTTTGTTTGCCATTTTTGTAATAGTTTACGTTCTTGTGTTAGCAATGTTCCTTCAATTGGTATTTCAGGCTTCATTTAGATGCTAAACTACCTCTGACCTCGGCCAGCAGCAACAAAAACTTAGATTTTTTATTAAATAATAATATAAAATATTAACGTTTAGAGAATTGGAATCTCTTACGAGCTTTCTTCTGACCAAATTTCTTACGCTCAACCATACGTGGGTCACGCGTTAATAAACCTTCTGGTTTTAAAATTGCTCTGTTTTCAGCGTCAACTTCACACATTGCACGTGCAATTGCCATACGTACAGCTTCTGCTTGCCCTGTTGTTCCACCACCGTAAACATTTACTTTTACGTCAAAGTTCTCTGCATTTTCTGTCATAGACAAAGGTTGCATTACTTTGTATTGTAACGTTGCCGTTGGGAAATAAGTTGCGAAATCTTTTTTGTTCACTGTGATTTTTCCAGAACCTTCTGAAACATAAACACGAGCTACTGCGGTTTTTCTTCTACCGATTTTGTGAATAACTGCCATTACTTAATTTCGTTTAAATTAACGGTTTTAGGTTTTTGTGCCTCGTGTTTGTGCGCTGAACCTACATTTACATTTAAATTACGGAATAATTGTGCACCTAATTTGTTTTTAGGTAACATTCCTTTTACAGCTTTTTCAATTAATAATGCAGGATTTTTTTGTTGCATTACTTTTGCTGTTAATTCTCTTTGACCACCTGGGTAACCTGTGTGACGAATGTACGTTTTGTCATTCAACTTGTTACCTGTTAAGTTGATCTTTTCTGCATTGATAACAATTACGTTATCTCCACAGTCTACGTGAGGGGTATAACTTGGTTTGTACTTACCTCTCAAAATCATTGCAACTTTTGAAGCAAGGCGTCCTAAGTTATGACCTTCAGCGTCTACAACAACCCATTCTTTTTGAACAGTTGCTTTGTTTGCTGATACTGTCTTGTAGCTTAAACTTTCCACAATAAATTATTTTTAATTAAACATTCCTTTCCCAATAAAGGGAGTGCAAAATTAAACATTTTATTTTACTATACAAATTTGTTTGTTTTTTATTTTTCTTGTCCTAATTTTTAACACATTACACAATGATCACTTCTTCCTTAAAAATGGCATTTTTAACTGTGTAAAAAAAATCAATTAATATTAAAAAAAAACACCTTTTATTGTTTAAAAATCAAAAAATAAAATTTAAACAAGTAATTATTGAATTTTTTGTTATATTTTTACAATTAACATTATTAAAATTAACAACAATGAAGAAAAAACCAACTTTTTTTAAACTTCAGATTAGCTGGCTTTTGCCCAAAGCTTTTGCTATTATGATTTTGCTTTCGTTTATGAAAACGTATACGCAAGCTTGTGCTCCTATCGCTACTAATTTTAGTGAAAATTTTGATACAACACCAACCGGAAACTCTATAAATCCTTCAGTCCCCAGTTGCTGGAGTTATATAGACAACATGACAACAACTGGCTACGGACACACTGCCAACTCTACAACTACGTCTTATTCTCCTCCTAGGTTCTTTCGCTTTTATAGAATGTGCTCTACATCAAACGCTAATCAGAACTTAACATTAGTATCTCCAGAAACAGTAAACCTTGGAAACGGCACAAAACAAATTCGCTTTTACGCTCGGGGAAATTCCACAACCGTACCTAGCTTTTTAGAAGTTGTTCGACTAAATGGTGACACAGCCGCAGCAACTGCAACTGTTCTAGCAACTTTTAATATTACCGGAACTTCTTATAAAGAATATACAGTTCCTTTAGCTGCCACAACAGATGATTATTTTGGTTTTAGAGTACCGCACAACGGATCAACTTCTACTACTTACCCTTATGCTTTTATAGACAATGTTTATTATGAAGACTTAGAAACATGCTTCTTTCCTACTGGTATAAACATTTCTGCAATTACACAAAACACAGCTACCTTAACATGGACAGCTTCAATTGACCCAACAGTAACCGCATATGAATACGAAATACGTACCAACGGATTACCTGGTTCAGGAACCAACGGCTTAGCAAGCACAGGGATTGTTAATGGAACAACAACAAACGTTACTGGATTATCACCTGCAACAAATTATACCGTTTATATGAGAAGTGTTTGCGGTAGCAATTCAGCAGGAAGATGGAATCCTACATCTGAATCGTTTTTTACACTTTGTGGAACTATCACAGGAAACTTTTACGAAGGTTTTGACACTACTTCGACTGGAAGTACTACAAACAACAATTATCCTAATTGCTGGAATTATGTTGACGAAGTAGTATCTTCTGGATACGGATATGTAAATTCTTCAAATGCACAATCGCCAAGCCATTCATATAGAATGTATCGCTCAAATTCAGCTGCTAATCAAAACCAACGATTAATGCTTATTTCGCCCGAAACAAACAACCTAGGGAACGGAAATTGGGTAAAACAGGTTCGCTTTTCAGCTAAAAGCACGGGATCTGCTATTCAATTAATAGAATTTTTCACTTCAGACGGAACAACAGCTGCTGCTAATTTTACACCTTTAGACACTATAAAAATTAGCGGCACAACATATAAAGAATACTCTATTTATTTACCTGCAACAACAGACGATTATTTTGGGTTTAATTTAATTCACAATGGAACAACATCATCTGGAACAATTTATTTAGACGATGTTTATTACGAAGATACACCTAACTGTAAACCTATTTTAGCAAACAATATTAAAGTAAACAACATTTTAAAAAACAGCGCAACAATTTCTTGGGTAGACAACTTTAACTTAGGTTCTATAGCATATGAAGTAGAAATACGCGAATCTGGTGACCCCGGTGACCCCGGCGCTATATTCAAAGGAACTACACAACCAGGCATTACCAACATAAACGTTACAGGTTTAAACCCTACAACTAAATACTCAATTTATGTACGTGCAAAATGCTCTGCTACAGAAACTAGTTTATGGGCTGGTGGTAAACAATTTATAACATTATGTGATTATCCAAACTTAATTGCAGCACCAGCAGTAACGGTTTGTGGTCCGCAAGAAGTTGATTTGACAGCGATTTACGATGCGGGTATAGTTACCTGGTTTGATGCTGCAGAAGATGGCAATGTAGTGCACACAGGGGCCACTTTTACAACACCTTATTTAACAACTGGTAGAAGTTACTGGGTAATGGCGGGAGATGCACCAGTTGATGTTAACGCACAAGTAGGAAATGGAACAGCAACTAATGCTACAACAGGAACTTTCTTATATCATAGTTGGGGTGGATACAAACACCAATACATTTTTACAGCTGCAGAACTTACAGCAGCAGGATTAGCAGTGGGCGAAATTAAAGGATTGTCTTTTGAAGTTGTAATAGGTGGAGCTAGCAGAACAAATTTTAGTATTTCTATTGGCGCAACAAACATTACAACTGCTAGTGGCTTACAAATAAACAACAACTTGTTAACACCAGTGTACAACAATACAAATGAAACGTTTACACCAGGTTTAAAAACATTCTCTTTTAATACACCTTTTTATTGGGACGGTTTAAGTAACATAGTTGTTCAAACTAATTGGAGTAACAATGGTGGTGGTAACTTTAGTAGCAGCGGTACTTTAGTTTATCACAACGCGCCAGCAAAAAGAACAACTTATAGTTATGCAAACAATGTTACAGCTACACAATTATTAGCTACAATATCTGGTTCAACAGGTGGTAGTGGAGGAACTACAACTACAGCAGCAAGACCAAACACGATGTTTATAGCTACTTTAGGATGTAAATCAGTGTTAACAGAAGTACCTGTTACTATTACACCAAAACCAGATTTCCAAATTTCTAAAGACAAGGTAACTTCTTGTAAGGGCGATCCTTCTGAAGTTGTAACTATTACAACAAATTTAGGTGGCTACGATACTTTTGTATGGACACCAAGTACTGGTGTAACAGGTAATGCTGCAACAGGTTGGACATTTAGTACTACAACAGA
>JACCDZ010289628.1_pt1 | contig 33639 bp, 28 predicted proteins | sample 7449551 | NCBI WGS metagenome assembly JACCDZ01 (sample SAMN15323452, study PRJNA562643) | freshwater metagenome | isolation source: river surface water | place: USA:Blue River Watershed | collected 2017-08-18 | reverse complement strand
TCTATGGTTTGTGGTTGCACCAATCGGTTTATTTTTAGTGATTAGCGCATTTGCATACGCATCATCAACAAAGCGCGATAAGAAAAAATCAGTCGTAGATCAGATTGACTAGTTCTTAAGCGTCTGCAGCTTGCGCATTTAACGCACGCTTAAGTGCATCCCGTCCTTCTTTAACGGCACGCATAACTCCGTCTGAAGCATCCTGATTTTTTGCAATCCAATTTTCAGCTTTAGCTAAATTATCTGAAGTTGGCGCAAATCTTGGGAATGCCAATGTGGCAAATTGCAGGCCGATTTCATATGAGTTTTCATCCCACATCTTCTTAACGGATGCAAAGTACTTATCGACATAACTTGACCATAAATCTTGTTGAATTGGTCTATTGATGCCAAGCAACATATGTCGCTGAATGTGATTTGAAAGTTCGGTTGTGGTTAAGGCTTCCCATGTTTCGGCCTTTGCCTCTGCAGTGGAAACCATCGCACGCGCTTCTGCGGCATGTCGTGTTCCGTCGGCAGTGTTATCGCGCGCTAATTCAGCATCGATTTCTGCTTTGCCGAATACGCCTCGTTCACTTAATGATTTAACAAGGGCCCAACGCATTTCGGTATCGATTGTTAAGCCGCTTAATTTGCCATCAAGAATTTCTTTGACACGTTGCGCATCTGCAATAGTGGCGCCATTTGCAAAGCCACGCGTCAAAGCTAGTTGTTCATCACTTCCAGCTTTCGCCTCAGTTGCTAACTTGTAAAGGCCGGCAGAACGTTTTGCACGAAGAGATTCGCGGTTCTTTGGCGATGAGTAGATTTCAACGGCGGTTTCTAGATTTAGTAATTGCGCTGCAATCACCGAAGCCTCATTCTCCTTGCCCAGAGCATTGAGAACGATTTCGGTGTAATCAGTTGCAGAGAGTTCTCCATCGCGGTGCATATCCCAAGCAGCTGACCAGCAGAGCGCTCTAGTAAGCGAATCGGTGATATCGCCTAAATGCTTCTTTAGTGTTGCAATTGAATTTTCATCAAAACGAATCTTGCCGTAAGTTAAATCGTGATCATTGATAAGAAGTAAGTCAGCTACCGCTTCACCTGCTAATCCATCAATTACAGTACGCGCGCCAGTTACATCTAGCTCTACGCTCTTACGACGTTCAAGTTTGCCGTTCTTAACATCGTAAAGACCGACCGCCATTCGATGTGGACGAAGTTCCTTTGATCCTTCTGGCACCTGTGGAACCTCTTGGATTACTGCGATTTCAGAATACTTCCCATCAGCAATCTTTAATTCTGGGCGCAAAGTATTAACGCCAGCTGTTTGCAGCCAAGTCTTTGTCCAAGCTGTTAAATCGCGGCCAGAAGTTGCCTCAAGTTCAACTAAGAGATCCTTTAGAACGGTATTACCCCAAGCATGCTTAGCAAAATATTTCTTTAAACCTGCAAAGAAATTCTCTTTGCCTACGTGAGCCACTAATTGCTGTAATACAGAGGCGCCCTTTGCATATGTAATTCCATCAAAGTTGGTGCGTACTTCTTCCATATTCTTCATATCTACTGCAATTGGGTGAGTAGATGAGAGCTGATCTTGGCGGTAAGCCCAATTCTTTCGAGCTCCGGTGAATTCTGTCCATGAGTTGGTGTACTTGGTGGCATTTGTTGAGGTGTAGTAAGCAGCCCATTCAGCAAATGATTCGTTTAGCCATGTGTCATTCCACCATTTCATTGTTACTAAGTCGCCGAACCACATATGCGCCATTTCATGCAAAATTACATTTGCACGCCAGTTATATAGGGATTCTGTGACTTTAGAACGATAAATAACTAAATCTTCTCGGAAAGTTACGCAACCAACATTTTCCATTGCGCCAGCATTGAATTCAGCTACGCAAAGTTGATCGTACTTTTCAAATGGATAGGGAAGTCCAAATTCTTTCTCATAGAAAGCGAAACCTTGCTTGGTAAGCAGGAAGAACTCTTCTGAATCCAAATGCTCAGCTAGAGATTTGCGGCAGTAGAGGCCAAGGGGAATGGTCTTTTCGCCCTTATATTCGTCGGTCACATAGTGATATGGACCGGCAACAAAACAGGTTAAGTAGGTAGAGAAGATTTGGGTCTTCTTGTAAGTCCAGTGATGCTTACCGCCACCAATATCTTTTCGTTCAACTACTGGGCTATTTGAAATTACCTCCCACTTTGCAGGAGCAATTACTGAAAATTCATAGGTTGCCTTTAAATCTGGTTGATCGAAAGATGCAAAGGTGCGACGTGAATCATTTGCCTGGTGCTGTGAATACAGATAAACCTCACCATCGGCAGGATCAACAAATCGATGCAAACCTTCACCGGTCTTTGAGTAGATTGCTTCCATCTCAATAACCAGTTCATTTTGCGCCGCTAAATTATTTAGGAAGACTGATTCGCCGTCATAGTTTGATACATCGACAGGTTGTCCGTTTAGAGTAGCCACGATGATTCGCTTTGCCATTGCATCAATAAATGTGTTGCTGCCTGGTGTTGCGCTAAATGTGATTACTGCCTTGCTGTTGAAGGTCTCATCACCTGTGGTTAAATCAAGATCAACCTTGTAGTTGTCGATCTTTAGGATTGCGGAACGTTCTGCAGCTTCGATGCTGGTCAGATTTATGCCTGGCACGGTTACTCCTTGAGAATTCTCTGATTTGTTATTGCGCTATCCAATATGAAAGCGTTGCCCAATGCAACGCGAGCGCATCCTTACCTACCGTCTGCGCGGTAGCCGTATTACAGATGCCCAGGAAGCCGCCCTTGCAGCCTATTGGCCAAAATATGGATTAGAAAACGACATCCCCTTAAACCTCGATGAAGTTTTTCCATCTTATAAAACTCGGATCATGGAGGTTGGCTTCGGGATGGGTGAAGCCACAGCAATCCTCGCAAAGGATTTCCCAGAGACCGCTTTTTTGGCAGTCGAAGTTCATCGCCCCGGCGTTGGAAAGCTATGCGCAAGGCTTGAGGAAAATGGATCGCAAAATGTTCGAATACTCCAGCATGATGTAATTGATGTAATCAATAATCAGTTGACCGATAATTCTTTAGATGGTGTTCATATTTTCTTTCCTGATCCATGGCAGAAAAAACGTCATATCAAGAGAAGATTACTGACCCCAGAGTTTTTGAAATTGATTTATCCGAAAATCAAAAAAGGCGGATTTATTCATGTGGCAACAGATTGGGTGCCTTATGCAGAATTTGCACTTAAGTCATTTGCTCAAGTTGCCGAGTATCAAGGCGGGGAAGTTGAAAGACCAAGCTGGCGACCAATTACAAGATTTGAAGGTCAAGGATTAGATAAAAACCATCGCGTAACTGATATGCGATTTACAAAAATATAAAAACTATTTTTCGTAATTTGAGATTTTATCGATACGTCTAATGTGACGCTCATCGTTACTAAATGGCTCTGCAATGTAAGCATCAAGAATCGCTTTGCAATCTTCAATCGAGTGCATACGTCCACCTACTGCAATTACGTTTGCATTGTTATGTTGCTTTGCAAGTTTGGCAGTTTCGATACTCCAAGCAAGGGCTGCACGTACCCCTTTAACTTTATTTGCAGCAATCTGTTCGCCATTTCCGGATCCGCCAATAACGATTCCTAAGGAACCTGGATCTTTGACTACTGCTTCGGCTGCTGGAATGCAGAAATCTGGATAATCATCTAACGCGTCATATGTAAATGGCCCATGGTCTGTAACGTCATGGCCTTGCGCGGATAGATGTTCGATTAAAGCGCTCTTTAACTCCAAGCCAGCATGATCTGCACCAATATGAATTCGCATGGCGGTATGTTGCCATTAAAAAGTGAACGCCCGCCGCTTTAACACGACGGGCGTTCTCTCAAGGAGAGATATTTACTTAATTAATTAGCTGAAGTTGTTGTGGTTGAAGGAATTCCGTTAGTTGAACCCTGTGGCAATCCCTTTCCACCATCATGATGGCCGCGGCCATGGCCACCTTTGCCACCATGCTTACCGTCCATCATGCCACGCATATGTCCGACTTCGTTTACCTCTTCAGTCACATGCGCAGTAAGACCTGACTTTAATGTCGCTGCTTGATCTGCAGTTAACTTTCCAGCTGTTACTGCTGCATCAATTTGTTTTGTCTCATCTGCAACAAGTGCAGCAATTAGCGCATCCTTCTTTGCGCCAGCGATTGTTGCTAGTGATTCACCTGCTGCCAGGCGATTGTGAAGAGTTGTTGCATCAATTCCTAAAGTTGCAGTGATTACTGCATCCTTGTTGGCATTCTTGAAGCCGCCACCCATTGGGCCACCCTTCATTCCACCAATGCGACCTACTGCATTTACCTCTTCAGTTACATGTGCAGTAAGACCAGCTTTCAAGGTTGTCGCTTGCGCAGCAGTTAGTTTTCCAGCAGTTACTGCTGCATCTATCTGCTTGGTCTCATCTGCAACAAGTGCAGCGATTAGCGCATCCTTCTTTGAACCAGCAATAGTTGCTAATGATTCACCAGCCTCAAGGCGAGACTTTAAAGTTGCTGCATCAATTCCAAGTGTTGAAAGTACGATTGCTTCTTTATTTGAATTCTTAAATTCGCCACCCTTTGGACCGCCCTTCATTCCACCAAGGCCATCCTTCATATGAATTTGATTGGCGACTTTCTTTAGCCCTGACTTAGCACCTGATGCATTTGCAAGTGCGGTAGCTGAGCCAGTGATTGCAACAGCGGTAATTACAATTGCTGCAACTTTCTTATTAATCTTCATCTGTTTCCTTTCGGAATCTTTACCAATCGCCCCACACGATCGGTTCTGAGACGTATATAAGTCTTCAAGGCTTGGAACGATAGCCAATAATCCTGTGAGACACCTAAGAAAAATTAAGATTTTTAACTCAAAAAATGGGGAAATCCAGACCGATAAGCGTGAGAACCTGTGGGTTTTCCCCATTTCTTAAAAAAGCGTGAGAGCGAAAAATTGGAATCCCTATTGAAAGGAGCTAGAGATGATTTCAAAGCGCTCTCATTCGCTCATCTCATTGGCAATTGGATTTTCATTATTTATAGCAGTAATTCCATTACAACTTAATTCTCTCTCTACAGCAAGCGCTGCTGGACCAGCAATTACCACAACTACTTCAAGTGCAGCTGCAACTATTTTGAGCGGTAAAACACCGCCATATTCTGCTATCGGAAAGAATGGCGATTTTTATATTGATACTAAGAATCTAATGTTTTATGGACCAAAGAAAAATGGATCATGGCCGCTTGGAATTTCGATGAAAGGCGCAAACGGTTCTGATGGAAATAATGGCACCAACGGTTCTGATGGTAAGAATGGTGTCGATGGAAAAGATGGAAAGAATGGAATCGACGGAGCAATTGGAAAAACTGGCGCTACTGGATTAACCGGTGCAACTGGTCCCACAGGACCAATAGGACCAACAGGGCCAACTGGTGCAACAGGTTTAACTGGCGCTAAAGGTGAAACCGGAGCAACCGGCGCAGTTGGTGCAACTGGTCCTGCAGGTGCAAAAGGAGATACTGGCGCAACTGGTGCGCAAGGATTACAAGGGATTCAAGGGTTACAGGGTGAAACCGGACCAGCTGGTGCAACAGGTGCTACCGGCGCCAAAGGTGAAACCGGTGCAACAGGTCCACAAGGTCCTCAAGGTGTTGCAGGTGCAACCGGTGCAACTGGCGCTGCAGGAATAAGTCGAGCTTTTTTTGGAAATATTAATTTCGCAAGTCCATTAGGTTCGAGTGCAGGAAGTACAGCAATATCTTCCGCATTCGGAAGTTTTGCGGCAAATTCAAATTATGTTGTTCGTTTAGTAATCGTCGGTATTTATGCAAATTCTTCAGATGATTTACCATTTCAATTAGAAATTAGCGCGAATGGTGCATCACCTACCGTTTCATATGGATATTCAATGGCAAACATAAAGTCCTCACGTAACGGTTCGGCTGGCAAGGAAGTGAATTTTCAAGCCGATATTTTGATTGATGGCACTAGTGCCGGATCAGGATTTAATCTCGTAGCCACTGTTACCCACCAAAGTATTGGATTGGGAACCGTCAGTTTGAGCGGAAGTTTTATTGCCTCACAAGTTGGGAGTGCGAATTAAATAAGAATTGGAGCGGGTGACCGGGATTGAACCGGCACAGCTAGCTTGGAAGGCTAGAACTCTACCATTGAGCTACACCCGCATATTCTTGCGAACAGGCTAAGAGTAATTGGTTTGGTTATGAACTTCCAATTCTTGCCATAGACTTCTGCCTCGCAAGAACCGGGGCGTAGCGTAGTGGCTAGCGCGTCTGCTTTGGGAGCAGAAGATCGAGAGTTCGAGTCTCTCCGTCCCGACCACTTCCTTTCAAGTATTTGATAATCGCAAGGAGCGCTTTGTGAAAAGCTCAGTAGAAAACCTTTCGCCAACCCGAGTTCGTTTTGATATCTCTGTTGAATTCAATGAGATGTCATCACATGTTGCTGATGCATACAAGAAAGTCGCAGCTCAGGTAAACATTCCAGGTTTTCGCAAGGGCAAGGTACCGGCTGCGATGATTGATCAGCGCGTAGGTCGCGGCGCAGTAATTGATGAAGCGATCAATGCAGCGCTTCCAGATTTCTACACCCAAGCAGCTCGCGAACATAAAATTTCAGTAATCGGTCGACCTGAAGTTGATATCAAAGAGTTCGTAGATAACGAAAAGCTTTCTTTCACCATCGAAGTTGATGTTCGTCCAGAAATTAAACTTCCAGATTTTTCAAAGATTGAAATTACTGTTGATGATGTAACTGTCACAACTGAGGAAGTTAATGAGCAAGTAGATGCGCTTCGCGCTCGCTTCGGAACACTTCATGTTGTTGAGCGTGCAGTAAAAACTGGCGACTTCATCAACATTGATTTAGTTGCAAAGGTAAACGGTGAAGAGGTCGAAGGCGGAACCGCTAACGATATTTCTTACGAAGTTGGTTCAAACAGCATGGTTGATGGCCTTGATGAAGCTGTTGTTGGTCTAAGCGCTGGAGATTCAAAGATATTTGATACCTCGCTTCTTGGCATGCAAGAAGGAGAACAAGGTTCAGTAACCGTAACCGTTAAATCTGTTAAGGAGCGCGAACTACCTGCTCTTGATGATGCATTTGCAAAGCTAGCTTCTGAATTTGATACTTTAGATGAACTTAAAGCAGATCTAAATGTCCGCTTAGAGCGCGTAAAGGCTATGGAACAAGGCGCACAGGCACGCGATAAGCTCGTAGATAAATTAGTAAATGAACTTGAAATTCCAGTTCCAGAAAAACTTGTTGAAGAAGAAATTCACGCACACTTAGAGCGCGAAGGTCGCTTAGAAGATGCAGAGCATCGCGCAGAGGTAGATCGCGATACCCGCCAGATGTTCAAACAAGATTTTCTACTCGATGAAGTTGTAAAGACCGAAGCAGTTGATGTTTCAGAGATGGAATTGACTGAATACTTAATGCGTTCAGCATCTCGCTACGGAATGGCGCCACAAGATTTTGCTAATCGTTTGGCACAAACCGGCAACATCAATCAGATGGTCGCAGAAGTTGCTCGCGCAAAGGCGCTTGCCAATATCTTGAACCGCATCTCAGTGGTTACAGAATCAGGCAAGAAAGTCGACTTAGAAGCATTGGCCCCAAAGCGCATGGCCGATGTCCAAACCGACGAATCCGCTGAATAAGTGATCGGTTCCCCATAAGGGGATTCTTTCCGCAGCTCTTCTTAAATTAATTCCGCCCTCGGCGAACATTCACCTTTTCTGGCATTAATTGCCCTAATTGGGAAGCATTTTTCACGCCAACGCGTTAGGGTCTTTGTATTGAAAAAGTACTCAAACTTTAAGTAGAGGAGTTCCTTGTGGACTTTATTCCGACACCGGCTTCGGAGACCATCTTGCGTGGCGGCAATGCCATGAATGCAGGTCTTGATTCAGAGGTTTACAACCGCTTGCTTCGCGAACGAATCATTTTCCTTGGTTCAGTCGTAGAAGATTCAATGGCGAACGCAATTGCAGCGCAGCTACTTCTACTATCTGCCGAAGATCCAGATAAAGATATTTACCTCTACATCAACTCACCTGGTGGTTCGATCTCAGCAGGTATGGCGATTTATGACACCATGCAATTTGTTCCTAATGATGTTGCAACAGTTGCAATGGGACTTTCTGCATCAATGGGTCAATTCCTACTTTGTGCGGGTGCGCCAGGCAAGCGTTATGCATTGCCACATGCACGCATCATGATGCACCAGCCATCTGGTGGTATCGGCGGAACTGCAACCGATATTCGTATTCAAGCTGAACAAATTGGATTTACAAAGAAGAAGATGGCCGACTTGATTGCATTCCACACCGGCCAAAAGGCAGAAACTATTACTGCAGATTCAGATCGCGATCGTTGGTTTACAGCTGAAGAAGCTAAGGAATATGGCTTCGTCGATCACGTTGTGAAGACCGCTTCACAGATTGGAAAGAAGTAATGTTAGAGAATTTCGAAATTAATAATCGTTACGTTCTACCAACTATTGAAGAGAAAACTTCATATGGTTTCAAGCGTTTAGATCCATACACAAAGTTATTTGAAGAGCGCATTATTTTCTTAGGTCAAGCAATTGATGACACTGTGGCAAACGATGTGATGGCACAGCTTTTGACCCTTGAATCAATGGATCCAGATCGTGACATCATGATGTACATCAACTCACCTGGTGGTTCATTTACAGCGCTTACAGCTATTTACGACACCATGCAGTTTGTACGTCCAGACATCATGACAATTTGTTTAGGTCAGGCGGCTTCAGCAGCAGCGATTTTGTTGGCTGGCGGAACTAAGGGCAAGCGCATGGCGCTACCTAATTCACGTATCTTGATTCACCAGCCATATTCAGAAGGTGGCGGACAAGCATCAGATATCGAACTGCAAGCAAAAGAGATTTTGCGTATGCGCGAATTGTTAGAAATCATGCTTGAGAAACACTCAACTAAGACCAAAGAGCAAATCTCTGCAGATATCGAACGCGACAAGATCCTTACTTCTCAAGAAGCAGTTGAGTATGGACTTATCGACCAAGTTCTAACATCACGCAAAGCAAAGCCAACTGCGTAGGAATCATTAATCTAAAGTCTTACTTCGAACCAGGTGCGCTATTTTCCTATAGGAATTTTCGGCGCATCTGGTTTTCTAACTTACTCGTAACTCTTGGATCTGGCGCTTTTCCCATGGCGCTGGCGATTGTCATCATTGATGCTGGAGGAGATGCCACCTCTTTAGGCTTAATTCTCGCAGCAAGAATTTTAAGCGGTACGGCTCTGACTCTAGTTGGTGGCGTATGGGCAGATCGAATAAAACGAAAATACGTGATGATTGGCGCAGATGTTGGTCGCGCATTGTTGTTAATTATTTTAGTTTTTGTATCCGCACCTGATATTCCTAGAGTTTGGATGGCGCTCATTGTCTTCTTGGTTGGCATTGGAGATGCGTTTGGTGCGCCAGCTTCTGCTGCAATTATGAATGTAATCGTTCCAGAACATGTATTGCAACAGGCAAATGTAATCAGAGGAATTACAAGTCGTTTGGGGCAAATCATCGGACCTGCAATTGGTGGCGTAGTAGTTGCCTTAGTAGGAGCTAGATTAACTTTTGCTCTAACCGCAACAACATTTTTATTCGGCGCAGTGCTCTTATACGGAATTAAGGAAGAACGAGTTGCACGAATCGAAGATCGCGAACCTTTTATACACGAATTCAAAGAGGGATTGCAGGTAGTAAAAGAGATGCCTTGGGTTGGCGCCATGATTTTGATGGCAACTTTTCAATTAATGGTTGTCTACTCAGCGGAAACTATTTTGCTACCCATAATTACAAAACGTGAATTTGAAACAAATTCTGTGCTAGCAGCGTCTATGGCGACCTTTGCAATTGGCGCGACAGTATCTTCCCTTTGGGCTCTAAAACTAAAGCCAAAGTATCCAGGACTGGTATCGCTTACAGTTTGGTCTGCATTTGCATTGATGCCATTAGCCTTAGCATTTCCGTTCTCACCAACATTTATCGTAATTGTTTATTTAATTGCCGGAATCTCCGTTGGACCATGGGATGCCTATTGGCCAATCGCTTTGCAGCGAGAGGTTCCAAAAGAGAAGTTAGGCCGAGTGTTCGCTTTAGATCATGCTGGTTCTGCAGGAATGATTCCGCTTGGTTTAGCTCTGGTTGGTCCTGTAACAAGCTGGGTTGGCGAACGAAATTTCTTAATTTTTGCGGCAGCTTTTCATATTCTGGTTAATGTAATTGTTTATCGAGTGCCAGGCGTTAAAGAGATGAAGACTCCTACTCGTTCTGCTAAGAGCGAACAAGATTAAGCTCAATTATCAATACGCAGAGAGAGCATAAGCAATAAAATTTCGCATATAACTTTCCCCTCAAGGAGACCAGAATGACCCGAATCGGCGAAGCCAATGAACTATTGAAATGTTCGTTCTGTGGCAAAACCCAGAAGCAAGTCAAGAAATTGATTGCGGGTCCTGGCGTTTATATCTGCGATGAATGTATCGAGCTTTGCAATGAGATCATTGTTGAAGAACTCTCAGAAGCAGCTGCAGCGGGTTTTGATGAGCTACCAAAACCACACGAAATCTATGAATTCTTAGATAACTACGTGATTGGTCAACAGCGCGCAAAGAAATCTCTAGCGGTTGCGGTTTATAACCACTACAAGCGAGTTCAATCAGGCGATAACAAACGCGATGGGGCAGTCGAATTAGCAAAATCAAATATTTTGCTGTTGGGTCCAACAGGTTGCGGTAAGACTTTATTAGCTCAATCTCTTGCGCGTATGTTAAATGTGCCATTTGCAATTGCCGATGCAACAGCACTTACTGAAGCAGGTTACGTAGGCGAAGATGTCGAAAATATCTTGCTTAAACTTTTACAAGCGGCAGATTATGATGTTAAAAAGGCCGAAACTGGAATTATCTACATTGATGAAATCGATAAAGTTGCGCGCAAAGCCGAAAACCCATCAATCACTCGCGATGTTTCAGGTGAAGGCGTACAACAAGCACTACTAAAGATTCTCGAAGGAACTGTAGCTTCGGTACCACCACAAGGTGGCCGCAAGCATCCGCATCAAGAATTTATTCAAATCGATACCACCAATGTTCTATTTATTGTTGGTGGCGCATTTGCTGGTCTAGAAAAAATTGTTGAAGGCCGAGCAGGTAAATCTGGAGTAGGTTTCAACGCACCACTTCGTACTGCTGAAGATCGCGAAGCATCAGATGTTTTCGCTGACGTAATGCCAGAGGATCTATTGAAGTTTGGATTGATTCCAGAATTTATTGGACGTCTTCCAGTTATTACTTCGGTTTCTAACTTAGATAAGACAGCTTTAATTCAGATCCTTACTGAGCCTAAGAACGCTCTAGTTCGCCAATATCAGAAGCTATTTGAATTAGATGATGTTCAACTTGAATTTGATGCAGAGGCATTAGATGCAATTGCTGAGTTGGCTCTAAAGCGCGGCACCGGCGCACGTGGACTTCGCGCAATCATGGAACACGTATTGCTTGGCGTGATGTATGACATTCCTGGCCGCGAGGATGTAGAGAAAGTCATTGTTACGGCTGAATGTATTAATTCAGATGCGCAGCCAAAGATCGTTACTCGAAGCGGGGATTCGAAACGCGCTAAGCGTTCTGAAGAGAAAAGCGCCTAACTTTTTAATCTAGACTACGGCGCTATGACGCGTGAATTGCCAACAGGCTTTGTTCCTGCTGACATCGAAGGCCCGCTCTATAAGAAGTGGCTCGATGCTGGTTATTTCACCGCTGATTCAAAATCGGAAAAACCTGCATTCGCAATTGTGATTCCGCCACCAAATGTCACTGGCTCTCTACACATTGGTCACGCGCTTGATCACACCTTGCAAGATACTTTGGTTCGCATGAAGCGCATGAAGGGTTTCGAAACTCTTTGGTTACCAGGAATGGATCACGCAGGTATCGCAACTCAGAATGTGGTTGAACGTCAATTAGCTGCACAAGGAAAATCACGTCACGACTTTGGCCGCGAAGAGTTTGTTAAAAAAGTTTGGGAATGGAAAGCCGAATCCGGTGGCGCAATTCTTGGACAGATGAAACGCCTTGGAGATTCCGTTGACTGGACACGTGAAGCTTTCACAATGGATGCGAATTTATCTCGTGCAGTTCAAACAATTTTCAAGCGCCTTTATGACGCCGAACTTATTTATCGTGCCGAGCGAATCATCAACTGGTGTACTCGTTGCTTAACAGCGCTTTCGGATATTGAAGTCGATCATCACGATATTGATGGCGAATTTGTACAAATTCGTTATGGCCGCGATGATGATGAGAATCAGATTTGGATTGCAACAACTCGTCCAGAGACCATGCTTGGCGATGGAGCGGTGGCCGTAAACCCAAATGATGATCGCTACAAGCATATGATTGGTAAGACTGTTCGTCTTCCTTATGTAGATCGAATGATTCCAATCATTGCCGATGAAATAGTAGACCCTGAATTTGGTACCGGCGCAGTTAAAGTAACTGCAGCACATGATCCGAATGACTTTGAAATGGGTATGCGCCATGGTGTACCGATGATCATCATCATGAACGAACACGGCATCATGGAAGGCACCAATACCAAGTTTGATGGAATGGACCGCTTTGATGCACGACGCGCGGTAGTAGAAGAACTTCGCAAAGATGGACTGCTTGGTTGGGAGAAGCGCCCATACTCGCATAGCGTCGGCCACTGTTCGCGTTGCCAAACAATTGTTGAACCACGCTTATCTTTGCAATGGTTTGTGAAAGTTGCGCCACTTGCAAAGGCAGCTGGCGATGCAGTTCGAAATGGCAAAGTAAAGATTTCACCAACTGAAATGGAACCTCGCTACTTTGAGTGGGTTGATGGAATGCATGATTGGTGTATTTCCAGACAACTTTGGTGGGGACATCGAATTCCAGTTTGGTATGGCCCAGATGGTGAAGTAAAAGTTGTTGGTCCAGATGAAACTGCGCCAGCAGGTTGGGTTCAAGATGAAGATGTTCTTGATACTTGGTTCTCTTCAGCGCTTTGGCCATTTTCAACATTAGGTTGGCCAGATAACACTGATGACCTAAAGAAGTTTTATCCAAATTCAGTTTTGGTAACTGGTTATGACATCTTGTTCTTCTGGGTTGCGCGCATGAGGAGTTTTGGATTGTTTGCAATGGATGGAAAACAACAATTCGACACCATTGTTTTACATGGTTTGGTAAGAGATAAATTTGGCAAGAAAATGTCTAAATCCAAGGGCAACGTAGTTGATCCACTTGAGTTCATGGATAAATATGGTTCTGATGCTCTCAGGTTCTCACTTGCGCGCGGTTCTAACCCTGGTGCAGATCAAGCGCTAGCAGAGGAATGGATTGGCGGAGCTCGAAATTTTGCAACCAAACTTTGGAATGCAACTCGATTTGCATTAATGAATGGCGCGACCGTCGAAGGCCCACTTCCAGAATTTTCTACATTAAATGCAATCGATAAGTGGATCCTTAGCCGCCTAAACGAAACTATTGCCGAAGCAGATCAGTTACTAGAAACTTTCGAATTTGCAAAAGCATCGGAATTGATTTACCACTTTGCTTGGGATGACTTATGCGATTGGTACCTAGAACTATCTAAAGATGCATTCCAAAAAGGTGATGCTGCAGCAACCAAGCGGGTACTTGGCCATGTTCTAGATCAGCTACTTCGCTTAATGCACCCAATAATGCCTTTCATTACCGAAGAACTTTGGACCACTTTAACTGGCCAAGAATCATTGGTTATTGCTGAATGGCCAGCTGCTGACAAATCTTCTATAGATAAGTCATCTGAAAAGATTGTCGCTCAACTTCAAGAAGTAATCACAGAAGTTCGTAGATTCCGAAATGATCAAGGAATCAAAACCAGCCAGAAAATCCCAGGTCGCTTAGTTGTTCCATCTGACCTTGCTCCATATGCAGCGGGAGCAGAGTTCTTGCTGAAATTAGAATCAGGAGATTTCACTCCATCAGCTAAATTAGAAATTGGTGAGATTCGCGCCGAATTTGATTTAACCGGTTCAATTGATGTGGCCGCAGAACGCGCTCGTTTGACTAAAGATTTAGCTACAGCAGAGAAAGACCGAGCAACTGCTACTGCCAAACTTGGGAATGAAGGCTTCATGGCTAAAGCGCCAGAGAATGTTGTTGCAGAGATTCGCGAACGCTTAACTAAGTGCGACCAAGATATCGAACGCATTAAAGCGCAATTAGCTTCTTTACCAGCGTGATACCAAAATGATCAGTGCAGAAAATCGCGAACGTTTAGCTGCAATTGAAAATGCGTTGCTGGCACGTTGGCCAGAGACCAGAATCCAACCTTCGTTAGATCGAATTTCACTTTTGTGTGACGCACTAGGTTCACCGCAACTTTCTTATCCGACAATTCACATTGGCGGAACCAATGGCAAGACTTCGACAACAAGATTTATTGATTCACTGCTATTTGCGCACGGATTACGCACAGGTCGTTTCACCAGTCCGCACTTAGAAGATTTTCGTGAACGCATATGTATCAATGGAGAGATGATTGGTGCTGAAGAATTAATTTTTAATTACAACGACATTGCGGCTTACTTTGATTTTGTCGATTCAAAATTACCTAATCCAATATCATTCTTTGAAGCAGTAACTGGATTGGCAATGGCTGCATTCTCAGAACACCCGGTAGATGTTGGTATTTTTGAAGTTGGAATGGGTGGTCAATGGGATGCCACAAATATTATTAAGCCGACCGTAACTGTAATTACGCCTATCGGCATGGACCATATGGAATATCTCGGAAATACCATTGAAGAAATTGCACAAACTAAAGCGGGTATTCTAAAAGAAGGTGCTTTTGCGGTCCTTACCAATCAAGAACCAGAGGTAGCGAAAATCCTTTTGGCTAGAGCTGCGGAACTAGGAGTAGATGTAGCGCGCGAAGGCATCGAATATGAAGTAATGTCTCGCCAAATGGCGGTAGGTGGCCAACTACTTACTATTCGAGGTACTAAAGATGTTTATTCAGACATCTTCTTACCGCTACATGGCAAACATCAAGCAGCAAATGCTGCGGCGGCTTTAGTGGCAGCTGAAGCATTCTTTGGCAATCAACATTTAGATCTGGAGGCTGTTAAAGCAGGGTTTGCGGCAGCGACTTCACCTGGTCGCTTTGAGATTGTTCGCAGAGATCCGACCGTAATTTTGGATGCTGCGCATAATCCGCATGGTGCAAGAACTCTTGCCAACACACTTCAAGAAGAATTCACCTTTGGTCGCGTAATCGCCGTAGTTGGCGTCTTTGCGGACAAAGATGCCGCTGGAATTTTTAACGAAATCAAAGATGTAATCGATGGAGTTATCGTTACTCAAAGTTCATCTCCACGAGCACTTCCAGCTGATCAGTTGGCAAAAGTCGCGCGTGCTTTTATAGATGGTGATCGGATTTTTGTCGAACCAGATTTAAAAGTTGCAATTACAAAAGCAATTTCTGACGGCAGCCATCCGTTGGAAGACGAAACTGTTGGTGTGTTAATTACGGGTTCAGTTATAACAGTTGGGGAAGCTCGCGCAATTTTGAAAGAGCTAAAGGAAAATAAATGAGAATTTTAGGTGCATCGGTTTTAGTAATGGAATCAATTTGTGTTGGTTTTGCGCTATTACTTGCGATGAAAGAAGCATCAACTTCTGAATTGATTATTGGTTCGACAATTTCGCTTTTGCTTTTTCTCTCAGCAGGTTTACTCAAGAGACGTTCAGGTTGGATCATTGCTTCTCTGCTGCAGGTGGCCATGGCGGGTTATTCATTCGTAGTCCCAGCTTTTGCGATAATCGCATTGATTTTCATTGTGCTTTGGGGCTGCGCAATCTATTTTGGCCGTAAGGGTGAGGCCATCCGGGCTGAATTAGTCGCTAAGCGCGACGCCCAATAGAATAAGCGGGTGAGCAAAGAACGCACCCTCGTTTTGGTTAAGCCCGATGGCGTACGCCGTGGTTTAGTCGGAGAAGTAATTGCACGTATCGAACGCAAAGGTTATGAAGTAACGGCGTTACGTATGCTGCAAGCAGATCGTGCAATTCTTGAACGTCATTACGCAGAGCACGAAGGCAAACCTTTTTACGAACCATTACTTGAGTTCATGATGAGCGGACCAATCGTTGCGCTTATTGCTGAAGGTGAAAGAGTTATTGAAGGTTTCCGTTCTTTGGCTGGTGTTACAGATCCAACTGTGGCAGCGCCAGGAACTATTCGTGGTGACTTAGCTCGTCAACAAGCAACAAAAGTTGTACAGAACATTGTTCACGGATCAGATTCAGTTGAATCTGCAGAACGTGAAATTTCGATCTTCTTCGGAGGGAAGTAAATGAGCAATCCAAACGCAAGGCTTTCATTTATCGGCCGTGATATGGCGGTAGACCTAGGTACCGCGAATACTCTTGTTTATGTACGCGGTCGTGGCATTGTGCTAAACGAGCCTTCTGTGGTGGCGGTAAATCAAGATACCGGCGGAATTCTTGCAGTTGGTCTTGAAGCAAAGAAGATGATTGGTCGTACTCCAGGAAATATTGTGGCAATTCGTCCACTAAAGGATGGTGTTATTGCAGACTTTGATACCACCGAGCGCATGCTTCGTTACTTCATTCAAAAAGTTCATAAGCGTCGTTATTTAGCAAAGCCACGTATCGTGGTGTGTGTTCCATCAGGCATTACTGGTGTCGAACAACGTGCGGTTAAAGATGCAGGTTATGCCGCAGGTGCGCGCAAGGTTTACATCATCGAAGAGCCAATGGCAGCAGCAATTGGTGCCGGACTTCCAATTCACGAACCAACCGGAAACATGGTGGTAGATATCGGTGGCGGAACTACTGAAGTTGCTGTGATTTCGCTAGGTGGCATTGTTTCTTCACTTTCAATTCGTGTTGGTGGCGATGAGCTTGATCAATCAATTATCAATTGGGTTAAGCGCGAATTTTCATTACTTCTTGGTGAGCGCACTGCAGAAGAAATTAAGATGGCAATTGGTTCTGCTTATCCAACACCAAACGAACCAGATGCAGAGATTCGTGGCCGCGATTTAGCAACTGGTCTTCCAAAGACAATCGTGGTTTCGGCAGCGGAAATTCGTAAGGCTCTAGAAGAACCTGTTAACGCAATTGTTAATGCGGTTAAGGCAACTCTTGATAAGTGCCCACCAGAACTTGCATCAGATCTTATGGATCGTGGAATTGTTCTAACTGGTGGCGGAGCATTACTTAAAGGCCTAGACGAGCGCCTACGTCGCGAAACTGGTATGCCAATTCATATTGCAGAACAACCACTCAACTGCGTTGCTGATGGTTCTGGTAAATGTATTGAAGAGTTCGAATCACTTGAAAAGGTTCTGATCTCAGAGCCTCGTCGCTAGTAGTAAGTTAAGAAGAGGCTAGCTCCTTAAATGGCAAGTCCATCAGGAAGTAATCGTGGTCGTTTGCTATTGGTCATGCTGCTTGTCTCTTCATTGCTTTTAATTACTTTAGATTTAAGAGGCGTCTCTGTAATCAGTGGAATTCGAAATGGCGTTGGTACTGCTTTAACTCCAGTTGTCAAAGTTGGGAATTGGGTAGTCACGCCATTTAAAAATATCTTTTCGGATTTGATACATCTGGGACGTACTCGTTCTACTATCAATGATTTGAAGGAAGAGAATGCGAAGCTTCGCGCTCAGCTAGTTCAGAAAAAGAATGCACTTGGCCAAGAGCAACAATTGAAGCAGGCGCTTGATTTAGCGGGCCGAGCGAATTGGAAAACAGTTAGTGCTCGAGTATTGGCTCAAGGTTCCACTATTTCATTTACTCACACTGTGACAATTGACCAAGGCTCACGTTCCGGAATTAAGCAGAACATGACCGTGGTAAATGGTCATGGATTAGTTGGCGTCGTTCGAACAGTATTTCCAAATAGTTCTATCGTGCTTTTAGCCTCAGATCCCTCTTTCAAAATTGGGGTAAGAATTGCACGCAATCAATCAATTGGAATTCTCTCGGGGCAGGGAAGTAACTCAGGGCTCTTAGAATTATTAGATAACACGGCAAAAATTAAGAAGAATGACATTTTGCTATCTCGAGGCAGTACCAATAACACTCCATTCGTACCTGGTGTACCAGTTGGAATTATTACCAAAGCTTCAGATAGTACAAACTCAGTTGCTCAAGTTGCTGATGTTTCCTTTTATGCAAATCTAAACGCACTCGGGATTGTTTCTGTAGTTTTAAAAGCATCTGAAAGCAATCCTGGCAATGCGCTTATTCCTGAAGCACCAAAGCCAACACCGATTCCAACTGTGACGGTCTATGCAACTCCTACTGCATCGCCATCACCATCAAAGAGCTAAACGAGATTTGTAATGTGGCGTAGAGAAGTAGCATTATCTACTTTTACTTTTGCGCTTCTATTTTTAGCTCAAGAAGCTATTGTTAATCAAATTCGTTTACCGCTTGGTGGCTTCTCTTTAATACTTTTAGCAGCTTTGATTTGGTCTTCTATTAGCGAACCAGAGATCGCGGCAGTTACTGGATTTATTTCAGGTCTATTTATGGATCTCTCTCCATCCACCGACGGACCTTTTGGTCATTGGACTTTAGTGATGGTTATTTCCTGTTTTGTAATTTCTTATTTGGGTTATGGTGATGATGCTCTTAATTCAAACCCGGCTGGTTTGATTTTGATGACTGCAACTACTGTTGTTGCTACGTTATTTTTATATCTAGTAATTGGTTTGATTTTTGGGTTGACGGTAGGCCCAGTTTCGAATGTGGTCAAAATGCTATTTGGATTCGGACTTTGGAGCGCCTTAGTCTCGCCAATTGTGGTGCCATTTATTGCAAAAGCTCATGCAATTGTTTATGAAGGTACTAGATGAATCAACGTACCCGGCTCAGCATATTTGTAGTTCAAGCGCTAATTATTAGCTTGATGTTGGCACTTATGGGCAGGCTTTTTTATCTGCAGGTCGCTGCGACAGATAAATATAAAGAAGCTGCACTTGATATTCAGAGTAGAGATATCGTGGTGCCAGCTACTCGCGGCCTGATTGTTGATGCGATGGGCGTGCCGCTTGCTATGAATAGAGTGGGGCTTGCGGTAACAGTTGACCGTAGTATTTTGGATAAACAAGAAGATAAAGGTTTAGCAGTATTAAATCGTGTCTCCAGAATTCTGAAATTAGATCCAAAGGATGTTTGGCGTCACACGCGACTTTGTGGCGAAATTACCAAAGGTGACAAGACTGGTTGCTGGGTCGGAAATCGCTTTCAACCTATTCCAATTACCAAAGATGCAGACCCAGAAATTGCGCTACAACTTGTAGAACGCAGTAGCGAATTTCCTGGCATAGACGCCGAACCAACTTCGGTTCGTTATTACCCAGGAACCAAAGGCGCAACGGGTGCACATGTTCTTGGTTATGTTGGTGCATTAACCGATAAAGATCTGGCAGTTGATAATGGCACTAGATATTATCGAAGCGAATCAATCGGAAAAGATGGTTTGGAATATGTTTACGATTCTTATCTTCGTGGACGTCCAGGTATCAAAACCGTAATTGTTGATCGAAAAGAATCTGTCACTGAAAAATCTAGAGATACTGCACCAACACCTGGCATGCATCTAGTTACCAGTCTTGATGTTCGTATTCAGGGAGCAGCTGAAGCCGGACTTGAAACTGCAGTCCGCTCATCTAGAGCTCAAGGCTACAGAGCAGATGGCGGCGCAGCAGTAGTCATGGATGCCAGAAATGGCAGGGTATATGCACTTGCTTCTTACCCAACATATGATCCAAATATTTGGGAAAAAGGTTTAACTGTCGCACAAGCAAAAGCGATGTATTCCGAAAGTACTTATGTGCCTGCGCTTTCAAGACCTCTACAAGGGCTATTTGCACCAGCTTCAACATTTAAAGCGTTCTCGATTTTCGCAGCAGTTAAAGCTGGTTACAACTTAAATACAACTTACGATTGTCCAGGTAAGTACAAAGTGGGAAACCGCGAATTTACCAACTATGAATCGCGCGCCCTTGGCCGAATATCGATGAAGACCGGTATCGCCGCTTCTTGTGACACTCTTTGGTACAAAATCGCATATTCAGAGTGGTTAAAGGACGGCGGCTTAAGTCCGAAAAACCCAAATGATTATTTCTTCCAAACTGCACATGATTTCCAATTGGAACAGAAGACCGGCATCGATTTACCAAGCGAATTAGAGGGCCGTATTCCCGATCGTCAATGGAGAATGGATTATTGGAAAGAGAATAAGAATTTTTACTGCAACTACGAAAAACGTGCCGCCAAGAAAGATTTAACCCCATTTCTGATTCAGTTAGCAAAAGAGAATTGCATTGACGGAGGAGTATTGCGTGCCGGCGACGCAGTTAACTTCTCTATTGGACAGGGCGATACCGTAATTACTCCGCTGAAGTTAGCTCAGAGCTATGCGGCGATTGCAAATGGCGGAACCTTATGGCAACCATTAGTTGCAAAAGCTATTGTAAAAACCGATGGCACTGTAGTTAAAACCTTTACTCCAAAAATACAAGGTAAAGTTTCAGCAGACCCGAAGACTTTTAAGTGGCTAAATGATGCGCTTCATCAAGTAACTATTGATGGTACTGCGGCCGGTGCATTTGCAGGTTTTCCAGTTGAAGTTTCGGGTAAGACCGGTACCGCTGAAGTGTTTGGTTTGAATTTAAACGGTACCAAGAAAGATTCGACATCTTGGTTTGCATCCTATGCACCGACAAAGAATCCAAGATATGTAGTAGTAGTAATGGTTTCTCAAGGCGGCACCGGTGCGGCTGCTGCTGGTATCGGTGCCCGCCAGATTTTTAATACGATTTTTGGAACCGAAGGCAGTAAACAAATTCCAGAAAAAGTCGTTTATCCATCAGGCCCGCCAAGTAAATTGCCTAAGATTTCTCCTACGACAAAAGTTGTTGAAACTAAACCGACCCCAGCTGTCAGCGCTAGTGCTTCACCAACCAAGAAGGCGGTGAATTAAGGTGAATGAATCCGTAAGAAGCTTCACTTATCGTCGCCAAAGAAAGAACTTAACCGCTGGCTTTGACCCGATTCTCTCGTTTGCCGTAGGCGCACTTCTTATTTTTGGCACCTTATTGGTTTATGCCGCTACCAGAAATTGGTATGCCGCAGCAGGTGAAGACCCACAATATTATTTAAAGCGCCATGGCATTAACGTGATCATTGGAATTGCGCTGGCCTTCGGCACCACCTTTATTGATTATCGATCGCTTCGTGCGTACACCCCATTTGTTTGGGGAGCAGGTGTTCTTGGATTAGTTCTGGTTTTGATTCCAGGTATTGGTTCGACCATTAATGGCGCTAGAGCTTGGATTGTGTTGCCCGGTGGTTTTTCAATTCAACCCGCTGAGCTTGCGAAAATTACTATCATCATTGGAATGTCTATGATTTTGACCGAGCGCATGCATGGACAAGATGAAGTTAGAAATAAAGACGTAATTCAGGCGCTTGCGATTGCCGGCATCCCTGTTTTGTTTATTGTGCTTCAGCCCGACATGGGAACGGTTCTTATTATTAGCGCAATTGTCGTAACCATTATTGCAACTAGTGGTGCGCAATCACGTTGGGTAGCTGGTTTGTTGCTTGCTGCACTGCTTGGCGGCTTTGTTGCAGTTAAAGCAGGCGTTGTAAATGATTACCAACTAAAGCGTTTGCAATCATTTGTTAATCCAAATGCTGATTCACAAGGTGCTGGCTACCAATTAAGACAGGCCAGAATCACGGTTGGTTCAGGTGGACTTCTTGGTACTGGACTTTTTCAAGGCGCACAGACAAATGGCAGATTTGTACCTGAGCAACAAACAGACTTTATCTTCACAGTTGCAGGAGAAGAGACAGGATTTGTCGGCAGTAGTTTAATTTTGATTTTGTTGTTAACGATAATGATTCGAGGATTTAGTATTGCTCGAAGAACCACAGATCCATTTGGCAGATTGGTATCTGTTGGTGTGGTTGCTTGGTTCGCATTCCAAACATTTGAAAATATTGGAATGACATTAGGACTTATGCCGATGACTGGTGTGCCTTTGCCATTTCTGTCATATGGCGGATCGAGTATGTTCGCCAACATGATTGGAATCGGACTTTTACAGAATGTTCATGCGCGTTTACGCGGGTAATGGCTATTTGGCACGTTTAGTGCCATAATTACCCAGCATTCAGCGCGCGGTCACTCGCAGCGCGAATCCAGAGAAGTACTAAAAGAATTTGCCTGATTGATTTCAGGCCCGGAAACGAGCAAAAGACTAAATCAGTTTTTTGCATACAAAGGATTTGGTGTACATGGCTGATGAGCCAAAAGCGCCGCGTAAGCGCGCATCTAAGAAAGCTGCTGAAGTAGATTCAACTTCTGAAGCGCCTGCAGAGAAGAAAACCCGTAAAAAGGCAGTACCTGCCGTAGTTGCAACTCCCATTTTCCAAGCAGCTCCAGTTGAAGCAGTAAAACCTGCCAAGAAAGAGAAGCCTGCAAAATCTGGTAGCAAGAAAGTTAATAAGGAAGAGCAGAAAGAGAAACTTGCTAAGCAAGAAGAAGATTCTGATTCTCGTCGCGGTGGACGTCGCCGCCGTCGCGGTGGCCGCGGTCGCCGTAAAGGTGGAGAAGAGAATTCAACTGGGGCAGAGCTAGCAAGCACCGACGAAACTTCTGAAGATTCCGCTACATCTCATCGCCGCCGTCGCCGTCGTCGTGGCGCGGAAGATGGTGTTCAGCCAGGTGAAATTGTTGATGAAGATGGCGTACCAACTGTAGTTAAGGTGCGCGAAAGCAAAGAGCGCCCAGAACGCACTGATCGTTCTGATCGTTCTGATCGCCATGATCGTAATTCAAGACGCGATCGTCATCATCGTCGCGAAGGTCGTCATCGCGAGGATCGTCGTGAATATCGTGAAACCTACCGTCGTCGCGGAACCATAATCACAGAAGGTGAATTCTTAGCTCGCCGCGATGAAGTAAAGCGCGAAATGTTAGTTCGCCAAAAAGGCGATCGCACCCAGATTTGTGTTATCGAAGATGGCGTTATGGTCGAACATTATGTAAATAGAAATTCATCTATTTCATATGTCGGCAATGTTTATCTTGGAAAAGTTCAAAATGTTCTTCCATCAATGGAAGCAGCTTTCGTAGATATCGGAAAAGGTCGCAACGCGGTTCTATATGCGGGCGAAGTTAATTGGGATGCAGCTGGTCTTGAAGAATCAGCGCCTCGTAAAATTGAAACAGCTCTAAAAACTGGCCAACCTGTTTTGGTTCAAGTTACCAAAGATCCAATTGGCCAAAAGGGCGCTCGTTTAACTAGCCAAATTTCACTTCCTGGTCGTTATGTTGTTTACGTTCCTGGTGGCGGAATGAGCGGAATTTCTCGTCGTCTACCAGAGCCAGAACGCAACCGAATCAAGAATATTCTTAAAGGTTTAGTTCCTGAAGAAGCAGGCGTAATTGTTCGTACCGCCGCAGAAGGTGTTAGTGAAGAAGAATTAACTGGCGATATTCAAAGATTAAAAGCTCAGTGGGATGAGATTTATCAGAAAACTCAAAATCCAAATTTCCATCCACCTGTTGCTCTTTACACTGAACCAGATTTGGCAGTTCGCGTTATTCGCGACATCTTTAGTGAAGACTTTGAAATTCTGAAAGTACAAGGCGATCAAGTACACAGAGAAATCTCTGATTACTTAGGATTTATTGCTCCAGAACTTTCAAACAAAATTGAAAAATACACTGGTACCGGAGATCTATTTTCTGATTACCGAGTTGATGAGCAATTAGCTAAGGCTTTTGATCGAAAAGTTTATTTGCCTTCAGGTGGTTCATTAGTTATCGATCGCACTGAAGCGATGGTGGTAATTGACGTAAACACCGGAAAGTTCATTGGTAAAGGTGGAAACCTTGAAGAGACAGTTACTAAGAACAACTTAGAAGCTGCCGAAGAAATCGCTCGACAATTGAGACTTCGCGACTTGGGTGGCATCGTAGTAATTGACTTTATTGACATGATTTTGGAATCAAACCGCGAGGCAGTGATGCGTCGATTAATTGAATGCCTTGGTCGCGACCGCACCAAACATCAAGTTGCCGAAGTAACTTCATTGGGATTGGTTCAATTAACTCGAAAGCGAATCGGACAAGGTCTGATTGAAGCTTTCAGTACTACATGCGATTCTTGTAACGGTCGCGGAATTCATATTCATACCGAACCGGTCCGCGCAAAGGCCGCAGCGCCAGTATTTGCAGGGCTCAACGAAGATTCATCCGACGATCATTCAGATCACGATGACTCAGATGAGAGCAATAACGAAGCGAATACCCATAGAAATCAGCCAGCAGAGGCTCGAGGCACCAAGCCCCGAAAGCGCCGTCGAGCGGTATCTACGGGCGTTGTGACCCCAGGTAAATAAAGGGTCAATAACGGGTCAATAGCAGTCCGAAAGCCCGATTTGAGTTAGTGGCCGCTCAAATCGTAAGATAAGCGCCTGCCCAAGCGGGCTTAAAAGAAGTTAAAGAAGTTAATGAGGATCTAAGAATGTACGCAATCGTTAAAGCTGGCGGACGCCAGGAGAAGGTCGCAGTTGGCGACACAGTTACCGTCGATCACATCGACGCTGCAGCTGGATCAACTGTTTCATTCCCAGCAGTTCTTGTTGTTGACGGTGCGTCAGTAACTTCAGATCCAAAGGTGCTATCAGGTGTAAAGGTAACTGGTGAAGTTATCGATCAGACCAAGGGACCAAAGATCCACATCCTTCGTTACAAATCAAAGACCGGTTACCGCCGTCGCGAAGGTTTCCGCGCACAGTTAACCAAAGTAAAAATTACCGCTATCAACGGTGCGAAGTAAGAGAAGGAGCTGAATTAAATGGCAAGTAAAAAAGGTGTCTCCTCAACCCGTAACGGTCGCGATTCCAATCCACAGTATCTTGGTATCAAGCGCTTCGGTGGTCAGGTAGTTAAGGCTGGCGAAATCATCGTTCGTCAACGCGGTACAAAATTCCACCCAGGTGCAAATGTTGGTCGCGGTAAAGATGACACACTATTTGCGCTCGCAGCAGGTGCAGTTGAATTCGGACGCGCACGCGGCCGCGATGTTGTAAACGTACAACCTGTAGCTTAAATAAAACGGTTTTAACTAAAGCGGGCCGGCAGATGCTGGTCCGCTTTTTTATTCAAATCAATTATAAGAATTGAAGGGATAGAGCAAATGACAACATTTGTTGATCGAGTAACCCTTCATGTTGCTGCCGGAAAAGGTGGAGATGGTTGCGTCTCCATTCACCGTGAAAAATTTAAACCTCTTGGTGGGCCAGATGGCGGCAATGGTGGTCGCGGTGGCGATATCGTTTTAGTTGTTGATCCAAATGTGACAACGCTGCTTGATTATCACCATTCGCCACATCGTCGCGCTACAAATGGTCGACAAGGTTACGGCGATCGTAAAGATGGATCACAAGGTGAAGATTTAATTCTTTCCGTGCCATCCGGAACCGTCGTCTTTGATGAAAAAGGCAACCAATTAGCTGATTTAGTTGGTAACGGAACTACCTTCATGGCCGCCGAAGGTGGGCGAGGTGGATTAGGAAATGCTGCGCTAGCTTCCTCAAAACGTCGCGCACCAGGGTTTGCACTACTTGGAGTTCCTGGTGAAGAGCGCACTTTAATTCTTGAATTAAAGAGCGTTGCAGATATTGCTTTAGTTGGTTTTCCAAGCGCCGGTAAATCCTCTTTAATTGCTGCAATTTCAGCTGCACGTCCAAAGATTGCTGATTACCCATTTACTACATTGGTCCCAAACTTGGGAGTTGTAAGTGTTGGCGATACTCGATTTACCGTTGCAGACGTTCCTGGATTAATTCCTGGCGCTTCACAAGGTAAAGGTCTTGGTCTTGAATTCTTACGCCATGTTGAACGATGTGTTGCATTAGTTCATGTACTCGATTGCGGAACTCTAGAAACAGATCGAAATCCAGTAGATGATTTAGAAATTATTGAATCCGAGCTAAAGCAGTATGGTGGACTTGATGATCGCCCAAGAATTGTGGCGCTAAATAAGACTGATTTACCTGATGGCAAAGTTATGGCGGAGATGGTTACTAAAACTCTCCAAGAAAAAGGTTATGAGGTTTATCCAGTTTCTGCCGCTTCTAGAGATGGTCTACAAGATTTACTTTATGCGATGGCGAAATTGGTACAAGGTTCTCGTGCCGCCGCTAAGAAGGAAGAACGCACTCGCATCGTAATTCGACCAACGGCAGTTGATGATTCTGGATTCCAGGTATTTGCTAATGGTGATGGTTCATTTACAGTAATTGGTAAACGCGTCGAACGCTGGGTGCGCCAAACTAATTTTGGAAATTCAGAGGCAGTTGGATATTTAGCTGATCGTTTGGCGCAAGCCGGTGTTGAGAAGGCGCTTTTTAAAGCTGGCGCAGTATCAGGCTCTGAGGTTCGCATTGGTAATGACCAATATGCAGTGGTATTCGATTGGGAACCAACTATAGAAGCTGGCGCCGAGATGCTTGCTAAGAATCTGCAGCGCCGCGGTGAAGATGCTCGTCTTGATAATGTTTGGAAAGAAGAGAAAGTCCAAGATCAACTAACTGAAGATGAAATTGCGAGACAATGGGAATACCAGGTTTCCAATCCAAATACACCGGAAGTTGAAGAGGAAGATGAGTCGTAAATTAATTACAGATGCAAAACGCATCGTTATTAAAATCGGCAGCTCTTCACTTACTGGAAAAGCTGGTAATGGTTTAGACGCAGCCGCAGTTGATCGATTAGTTGATGTAGTAGCTGATGCCAGAGCTCGTGGCGCCGAAGTATTAGTGGTTTCATCAGGTGCGATCGCAGCTGGTCTTGCGCCACTTGGATTACAGACTCGCCCTAAGGATTTATCAACTCAACAAGCTGCCGCATCAGTCGGCCAGGGGCTGTTGATTCATCGTTACACCGAGAGCTTTGCAAGATACGGCATTACTGCATCACAGGTTCTATTGACTACTACTGATGTGGTTAGACGTTCTCATTATTCAAACGCGCAGCGTGCGCTATTTAAATTAATCTCACTTGGCGTGGTTCCGGTTATAAATGAAAACGACACCGTCGGAACTTCTGAAATTCGCTTCGGAGACAACGATCGATTAGCTGCACTAGTAGCGCTCTTAACTCAAGCAGATTTATTAGTCTTAGTCTCAGATATTGATGCGCTTTATGATGCACCACCTAGCGAAACAAATGCTAAGAAAATTTCAGAAGTTAAGGATTTATCTGATTTATCTGAAATCAAATTAGGTGGCGCTGGCAGCTCTGGAGTAGGCAGTGGCGGAATGGTCACCAAAATTGAAGCTGCCAGAATTGCAACTAGTGCAGGCACTGCGATGCTTTTGACTAGCGCAGAAGATTTGGCAAAATCAATAAAGGGCGAAGAGTGCGGAACTCTTTTCTTTCCTAAAGATTCCAAGAACAATGCCCGCGCTCTTTGGCTAGCGCACGCTTCTGTTTCAAGCGGAAAACTAGTATTGGATTCAGGTGCGGTTAAAGCATTGCTTGAAAAGAACGTTTCACTACTGCCAGCAGGTGTTACTGCAGTCGAGGGAACATTTGATGCAGGTGAGACTGTTGATTTAGTAGATCCACACGGTCAAATCATTGCTCGCGGCATTATTAATTTTGCAAGCGATGAAATACCACAAATGTTGGGACGCTCCACAAAAGAGCTGGCAGCAACATTGGGTGCTGAGTTCGAACGCGAACTAGTTCATCGTGATGACTTGGTTATCCTCAATTAGGGTTAGATCGAACTAGCAATCTGCTGCAACACCGGAACAATCTTCTCTGAAATTCCATCTGCAGAAGTTGGCAAATCGCTCAATTTAACTATCACTACTTGCTCTTTTGGCTGTACATAGATGTATTGACCGTGAAGTCCGAGCAACAAGATTGAATCAGGGAATGGATGCCAAGTTTGTGCCGAATAACCCCAGTTGTAATCCAAAGTAACTACGGGTGTAGACATTCTCTTTAAGTAACTTGCACTTATCACTGAACCGCCGCCGATATTCGCAGCCCCATTATTCACAAACAATTGTCCAACGCGGGCAAAATCTCTTGCAGTCGCATTAAAGCAACAGAAGGTTTTCTCGATTCCACCGACATGATCTACATTCCATTTGGCTTGGTTTTGAGCGCCAATTGGTTGCCAAACATTCTTTTGGAAATAATCAGAAACAGTTCCGCCAGTTAACTTGGCAATCACCATGCCAAGTAATTGAGTATTTATGCTTCGATACTCTGGTTTAGTTCCTGGTTTCTCCCACATCTTCTGGTTGTGATGCAACCACCAATAAAGATCAGTAGAGGCGTACATCTGGGCGATGGCCACACCCCAACCTGAAGGTCCGGTTGGGTAATTATCACTCACACCAATTCCAGAGTTCATGTCTAATAAATCTCTAATTGTCACTAAATCAAAATCAGTACCTGCTTTATATTCGGGCAATATGCTTACAAAAGTATCACTCTCTTTTAATTTACCCGCGCTAATTAACTGGCCAATCATTATCGAGGTAAGTGTCTTCGCAACGGAGTAAGTTGGCAGGAGAGTGTCTTTATTCTTGCCGTTGTAATACTTTTCAAAAACTAACTTTCCATCTTTGATAACAAGAAAAGCATTAGTCTCGGTATCTTCAATAAATTTATCGAGTGCAATTACCGAACCACCATAATTAACACTCTTAGGTAAATTGGCCGATCCAGTTGCCCATGCAATTCGCGTATCTGCAGGTTCAATAATGTGACCTGGCATCAAGTCAGGTGTCTTCGAAGCAGGCGCCAATCCCAATTTGATTGCGGCAATCGGTTCTGGGTACCTAATAGCCTTTGTTAAACCGAAAAGGGCTATGTAAATAATCAACAAAATGGCGACGGTGCGCTTTAGAAATTTGAACACGCGATTAGGGTAATGCCAAGTAAGATTATCGTCATGGATGCGCAGGCTTTAGTTAATCAACTTGCCGATCAGGCTCGAATTGCTGCCCGCACTTTAACGGTAGCAAGTGGCGCCGAACGTGCCGCTGCGCTCAACACAATTGCTGATGAAATTGAAGCCAGAACCTTTGAAATTCAAGAAGCCAATCAATCAGATATGGAGCGCGGCAAGCGCGATGGCCTAAATAGCCAATTATTAGATCGACTCCTTTTAAACGAGGCTCGCATTAAAGGAATCGCAAATGGCGCGCGCCAAGTAGCGGCGCTGCCTGATCCATTAGGACAAACACTTCGCGAGCGGACTTTGCCAAATGGATTACACCTTCGCCAAATATCTGTGCCATTTGGCGTAATTGGTATGGTTTATGAAGCGCGTCCAAATGTGACGGTTGACGCCGCAGTAATTTTATTAATGAGTGGGAATGCTGCGCTTCTTCGCGGCTCATCATCTGCCGAGAGTAGTAATCAAATATTGGTCAAAGTTATGCGAGATGCACTGTCAAAGACAAAGATCTCACCAGATGTTATTCAATTAATTCCGTCCAATGACAGATCTACAACTACAGCTCTACTTAAAGCTCGTGGCCATGTTGATTTAGTGATTCCTCGTGGCTCAGCCAATCTAATTCGCATGGTGGTTGATGAAGCTACAGTCCCAACCATTGAAACTGGGGCAGGGGTTTGCCACGTCTACGTTGATAAAGATGCAGACTTAGATAAAGCAATACCAATTTTGATAAATTCTAAAACACATAGACCTTCCGTTTGCAATGCGGCAGAAACTCTTTTGGTTCACCGAGAGATCGCAGCAGAATTTTTGCCAATGGCACTTAAAGCGTTGAATGAATCTGGTGTGGTACTGCACGCAGATGCCGAAGCGGCCAAAGCAGCTGAGTTGCTTGGTATTCGCGCCCAAGCTGCAACCGCCGCAGATTGGGCCACCGAATACGGTGTACTAGAAATGAATGTTGGAGTAGTCGATTCTGTTGAGGAAGCATCTGCGCACATTGCAAAATACGGCACCAATCACACTGAATCAATTGTTACTGAAAATAAAGATACTGCTGAAAAATTCGTCAAACTATCTGATTGCGCTGCGGTAATGATCAACGCATCAACGCGCTTTACCGATGGAGAACAGATGGGATTTGGCGCAGAAATTGGTATTTCAAATCAAAAATTACATGCTCGCGGCCCAATGGGCTTAGAACAGATGACTACCACCACTTGGGTTGTCACTGGCGATGGCCAAATTCGCGCCTAACTCCTTATTTAATTAGAATTCAGCGCATGTCCAGCCTTTCTCGCGCAGAAGTTGCCAAATTAGCAAAGCTTGCGCGCATCGAAATGACTGATGCCGAACTCGATGCACTCTCATCTGAATTCGCAGTTATTTTGGGCGCCGTTGATCGCATTCAAGGAGCACCTCTTGCAGATGTCCAACCGACATCTCATCCGCTACCGATCAATAACGTAACCAGACCAGATGTAGTAATTCCATCACTAACTCCCGAAGAATCACTAAGCGGGGCGCCAGCTCAAGAAGAGCAACGATTCCGCGTGCCACAGATTTTGGGTGAAGAATGATTCGTAAGAACGCATCTGAAATGGCTGCCGCGTTAGCAGCAAAAGAGATTTCATCAGTTGAACTGGTTAATGCACATTTTGATCGAATTGCAGAAGTCGATACTCAAGTTAAAGCATTCTTATATCTTGATAAAGATGGCGCACTTTCACAAGCGAAAGCAGTAGATGATGCTCGAGCAAAAGGTGAAACGCTTGCACCGCTTGCAGGTGTCCCAGTTGCCTTGAAAGATATTTTTACACAAAAAGGTGTACCAACCACTGCGGGTTCTAAGATTTTGGAAGGTTGGCGTCCGCCTTATGATGCGACCGTAACTGCAAATTTAAAGAAAAACGGCATTGTTATTTTGGGTAAAACCAATATGGATGAATTTGCGATGGGTTCATCAACTGAAAATTCTGCTTACCACCCAACTCATAACCCTTGGGATTTAACTCGAATTCCAGGTGGCTCTGGCGGTGGATCCTCAGCATCACTTGCAGCTTTTGAAGCGCCACTTGCACTTGGTACTGATACCGGTGGATCTATTCGCCAACCTGCAGCAGTTACCGGCACCGTGGGAGTTAAGCCAACATATGGCGCAGTTTCTCGTTATGGAATGATCGCATTCTCTTCGTCTTTAGATCAAGGCGGACCTTGTGCGCGAACTGTTTTAGATGCGGCACTTCTTCATGAAGCAATAGCAGGGCATGATCCAAAAGATTCAACATCAATCAATGCACCAACTCCTAAAGTTGTTGATGCGGCCAAACGTGCCGATGTTAAAGGTTTGAAAATTGGTGTTATCAAAGAGCTGCAAGGCGATGGATATCAAAAGGGCGTTCTTAATCGCTTTAATGAATCAATTGAGCTGCTCTCTTCATTAGGTGCCGAAATTGTCGAAGTCTCCTGCCCATCATTTGAGTACGCTCTCGCCGCTTATTATTTGATTGCTCCTTCAGAGTGCTCTTCGAATTTAGCTCGCTTTGATGCAATGCGCTACGGATTGCGTGTCGGAGCCGGCGATGCGGAAGCAGTAATGAGCGCTACTCGTGAAGCTGGATTCGGTCGCGAAGTTAAACGTCGCATCATTCTTGGAACATATGCGCTCTCGAGCGGATATTACGATGCATATTACGGAAGTGCACAGAAAGTTCGCACTCTAATCATGCAAGATTATGCAAAAGCTTTTGCCGGCGTTGATGTTTTAGTTTCACCTACTGCGCCAACTACCGCATTCAAGATTGGTGAAAAGAGTAATGATCCACTTGCGATGTATTTAAATGACGTGGCTACAATTCCAGTTAACTTAGCTGGTATTTGTGGCATGTCATTGCCTTCAGGTCTTGCAGATGAAGATAACTTGCCAACAGGTTTCCAAATTATGGCGCCTGCAATGGAAGATCAGCGTCTATATAACGTAGGTGCGGCACTTGAAGCAGCGCTTCTTTCTAAGTGGGGTGCGCCATTACTGGCAAAGGCACCAGCGCTAGGAGGTTCAAAGTGAATTACGAGCAGGTAATTGCTAAATATGAACCAGTTATGGGTTTAGAGGTTCACGTTGAATTAAATACAAATTCAAAGATGTTTTGCGGCTGTGCAACGGTCTTTGGCGCCGAACCAAATACCCAAACCTGCCCAGTTTGTTTAGGACTTCCGGGATCACTTCCGGTAGTCAACGAAACCGCAATTGAATCAGCTATCAAGATTGGTTTAGCACTTAATTGCAAAGTTGCGCCATTTAGCCGCTTTGCGCGCAAGAATTATTTCTATCCTGATATGCCTAAGAATTATCAGACCTCTCAATACGATGAACCGATCTGCTTCGATGGGCATTTAGATGTTGAGATCGAAACCGAAGAAGGTCCTAAGTCATTTCGAATTGAAATCGAACGCGTTCACATGGAAGAGGACACTGGCAAGTCTTTACATATGGGTGGCGCTACTGGTCGCATTCATGGAGCGAATTATTCGTTACTTGATTACAACCGTGCCGGCATTCCTCTAATCGAAATTGTTACCAAAATTATTCCTGGTACCGGAAAATATGGCCCAGAAGTTGCCAAGGCATATGTGGCAGAACTTCGCGATATCTTGCGAAGTATCGGAGTTTCCGATGTGAAGATGGAACAAGGGTCACTTCGTTGTGATGCCAATGTTTCATTGCGATTAATAGGTTCAGATTCTTTAGGTACACGTTCAGAAACCAAGAACGTTAACTCACTTCGTTCAGTCGAAAGAGCTATTCGCGGAGAGATGATTCGCCATGCTGAGCTTTTAGAAAAAGGCGAAAAAGTTAAACAGGAGACCCGCCACTTCCAAGAAGATACCGGCACTACCAGAAGTGGTCGCTCAAAAGAACAAGCTGAGGATTATCGTTATTTCCAAGATCCCGACTTGGTGCCAGTTGCGCCAAGTGCTGAATGGATTGAAGCGCTACGCAAATCACTGCCAGAAAAGCCTTCGGCACATCGCAAACGCTTACAGGAAGCTTGGTCAGTTCCTGACAAAGAGATGGCAGCAATGATCAATGCTGATTTGCTTGGAACTGTAGAAGCGACGGTAAACCTGGGCGCAGATCCAACTAAAGCTCGTGGATGGTGGCTTGGCGAAATTTCTCGTATTGCAAACGAAAAAGAGCTGGCAGTTGAAGAACTTTCAATTTCACCAAAAGATGTAGCTGAAATTGTTGAGTTGATTCAAAAAGGTGAACTAACCGATAAATTGGCAAGACAAGTTGTCGAAGGTGTCATTAATGGTGAAGGAACTCCTGCGGATGTAATTGCTAAGCGGGGATTCAAAGTCGTAAGTGATGACGGAGCCTTGCTTGCAGCAATTGAAAAAGTTTGTGCTGCAATGCCAGATGTTGCTGAGAAGGTTCGCGGCGGACATTTACCTGCCGCCGGAGCTTTGATTGGTGCAGTCATGAAAGAAACTA
>JACCDZ010866113.1_pt1 | contig 33647 bp, 32 predicted proteins | sample 7449551 | NCBI WGS metagenome assembly JACCDZ01 (sample SAMN15323452, study PRJNA562643) | freshwater metagenome | isolation source: river surface water | place: USA:Blue River Watershed | collected 2017-08-18 | reverse complement strand
CGTTTCGGGTTTCCTGTTGCGGAGAAAGAGGGATTTTTTACTCTTTCTTATGTGGTTGTTTATCAGTAGCATACTGATGTTTTATTTTCAAGTGCCCCTAATTGTGCCCCTCCAAAATGGACTTAATTTTCCTATTTGTGATGATACTTCAAATTTAATCAAATTAAATTTAGAACACAAATATATTGGTTCAATAATCAGTACTGTTTAGTCTACTATTAGTGGTAGTACTTGTTCGTACTTTAAACTGGTGTATTGACAGAATTCCTCTATGCTGACGAGTTCATTTTGTTGCTTATTAAGGTGTATTCTTAACTTCTGTAATATTCTTGTGCTTTGACGGTAACTCTTGCCTGTAATGCGCTGTATGTCCTTTGGGTAGATACATACTCTTTTAATTGCTGTTTTCATACTTTATCTATGCTTTTGATTGGGGGATGACTGGCTTGTTCCTGCTCTTATTTTGGAACTAAATTTAAGTACTATTTCGCTAATTCCATCCTGGGTGATTGTAATTATTTTAAAGGTCATTTGTTGTTTTATTTGTCAATTATGTCATTATAGGTCAAATGGTATGGTAGTCTATTTTAAATTAAAAGTTTAAGTACCATATTTGCTCAAAATCAATCAAAATGCTGCAGTAAAAAAAGATTGGTACGAGTAACAAAATGTATTATTAATCAAAGATTTGGGGTAATTATGGCGAGACAAAAAGGCATAATTAAATTAAAAGGGACTATTGGGGATATTACCTTTTATAAAACTAAGGATGGGCATTTGGCACGCGAGAAAGGCGGTATTGAAGCCAATAGAATTGCGAGTGATCCTGCGTTTCAGCGCACCCGAGAGAACGGTTCGGAATTTGGGAGAGCAGGCAAAGCAGGGAAAACCTTGCGTACTGCTTTACGAACCTTACTCTTGAATTCTGCTGATGGTAGAATGGTGAGCCGATTGACGCAGTCAATGATCAAAGTGATTCAGGCGGATCAAACTAACGAAAGAGGGCTGCGCAACGTCATTGACGGCGAGGCAGAACTCTTACTGGGATTTGAATTCAATATCGGTGGGAAACTAGGTACTACTTTGTTTGCTCCTTACACGGGAACAATCGACAGAGTAGCTGGAGAAATTAAGCTAGATATGGCTTCTTTTATTCCGTTGAATATGATTGCTGCACCAGGAGGGACAACGCATTTTAAAATTGTATCTGCGGGGGCGGAGGTCGATTTTGAGGCGGAAACTTTTGTGAGTAGCAGTTCGGAGACGGCAATCCTTGCTTGGGATACTACTGCCACGGCAGTGATCAATCATGTCAATCCGGTGACTCCTAACAGCACAAAACCATTGTTTTTGGCTTTAGGAGTAGAATTTTACCAAGAGGTAAATGGTTCGATGTATCCATTGAAAAATGGAGCATTTAACCCACTGTCGTTAGTTCAAGTGAGTGGACTATAGATGGTTTTAGTGTTAACAAGAACTTATTTCCCTTCGGGAACCAACGGTACACTCGCTAGTGAGGGTCAATTCATTTGTAATACCATTGAATTACCTTGGAAAGAAAATAAAAAAAGGGTGTCGTGTATTCCAGAAGGGAAATACTTGTTACGCAAGCGGTATGCTCCCAAATTTGGCTGGCATTTGGAAGTAGTGGGAGTGAAGAACAGAACTTTTATTTTGTTTCATCCCGCGAATAATGCGTTAATCGAATTGAATGGGTGTATTGCACCTGTGACCCAGATTTCGGGTCCAGGATTGGGATTGTGGTCTAGGCAGGCGTTTAGCCGACTGAAAAAGTTGGTGTACCGCAGCTTGGATTCTAAAAACCGTGTTGTATTGATTGTGCAATAGCTTCCCGACTACTCGGGAATGACAAAAAAGAAGATTATGAATATAGTAGAACGTGTTAAGGCACCCACTCCTAAATTTTTTAAGGTTTTGCGAGCCATTGGTTTGGGATTAGCTGCCGTTGGTGGCACTCTATTAGCCGCACCCGTTGCGCTGCCGGTCGTACTTACTTCGATAGGAGGCTATTTGGCTGTTGCCGGTAGTGTGGTAACGGCGGTCAGTCAGGTAACTACCTTAAATGAAGTGGAGCATGAATCACACTAATTCGACCTTGAGAGGAACTGCTGGAGGCACTTTTTTGAGTGTATTGCCCAACCTCAGCTCGGAAGATGTCTTTAAGACGGTGATTTTAGCTGCGATTGGCGCTATTGTGAGTTTTTTACTTTCGCTGGTGCTGAAACTTTTTATTAAGAAGTCGGATCAATAGTTTGACCCTTGTTGTGGTGACCTTTGGGTCAAACGAATAAAAGCCAAGTCGTGAGATTTGGCTTTTTTTATTGATCTGCTTTTGAAAAGAAAAAAGAGAAAAAAAGAAAGCACTCCTACCAGCGGAAAGGACGAACGGGAATGGAGGGCGACCCTGATTTTTCGTCAGGGGAAACCCGACTGGGAGTGAGGACTGCACGCTAGTTTAGCTGCCTTTTTTTCTTTTTCTTTTCAAAGAACAGGATACTTTTCTACTATACAAGTGGGGCAATAAACACCCCCAAGCACCGCAGAAAAGAAACTGTAGCGTAAGCGGAAGTTGCTTTTTCGAGGAGCGCAGTGGCGGGGTTGCGGCAATCGAACAGCCACCGCAGGATGAGAGCGTAGCGGAGTTTACGCAGTGGAGTGTAATGATGCGAGCGTAACACGGCGGGAAAACAATAAAGGATAGCCTTTGGCGTACCTTGATTTAGGGCGAAGTGCTAACGGCGCCAACCCCGATGGCTGAGCGAAGGAGCAACCGCCCAAACTATAAGGGGCTGCAGACAGCCTACGGCTGAGGTGAAGCGAAAGGTAGCCTGCGGACTGTAGCTGAATGAAGCGGTAGGGTGGATGTGGTAGCCCCGACGAACGCAAGGTAGGTGGCGTGTGAAGATGAGGAAGTGTGGCACAAAAAAAACAGTGGCTTGTTGAAGCGACTGTTTTTTTTATGGTGGTACACTGACTGCGGAATGGAAGGTGTTAACCGACTGGAGCAGCCGAACGGAACAAAGCTACCGACTGGAGAGAGACCGCTTGATTGCCCGTGAAGAAAAGGTAGGATGGATTTTGTTTAGTACGCTAAATTATTCACCCACTTTTTCACCCAGTTTAGGATCGCTATAATTTATTATCCAAATACCTCCTTTAGTTCCATCTCGTTCCAATAGACCCTCTTTTTTAAGAATTTCTATATTATTATCTAAGGCAGTAGCACTTAAATCCACTAATTGCTGTAATTCTGTTTTTTTAATATTGGTGTTGTGATGAATTGCTGTAAGGATTAGAATTTGTTTTTCAGATAAATTATTCACCCACTAATTAAATTCGAAAGGGCTTCCTAGTGTAACTTTAAAAAATCCAGCGCTGAAGGGATTTTTACGCCTCCTGAAAAAAAAATGATATTTGGAATTCTTATCTTTTACTTTTTAGTAAATCAGGGACATTGATAATAGGTAATATTAAAGAATTCAAATAAGTATCTTTCCAAATGTTATACATTATCCCTCTTAAAGTAGAATAAGAAATAGCTAATAGGGTACAAACAAAAACTCCAGCAAATAATGGTTTTTCATTGTTTATTTGGTAATGGTCTTTTAAATCTTCAATCTTAAAGAAAAAATCAATTTCGTAATTTCCACCTTGATTTATTGTTTTTTCATTTATCTCTGCACTTACATCTAAATAAAGTCTAATTTTAACTAACTCTTTATCCAGATTATGCATCATACTATGAGATACCTGTATGTCGTATATAGGTTTGACATCCAATTTTTCATTATATAAAACAGTGTTTTCTTTCACTGTTTTTATATTGGTTAAATGGATTTTTGATGGAACTATTTGAACATTTTCCATATCTAAGATACTTTCTTTTCTAAACCACCCTCAGTAGCGAATACTTCAGAATTTTCAAATGAAGTTTCTTCTATTTCTTCTTCTTGATTCACATAAATTTTAAAGTAAACAATTTCTTTTTGGGCTTCGATATGAATAATATCTTCACCTAAAATTGTTTCTATTTTTGTAATGGTTTTCGTTGTAAATGTATGTGTCCCAGTTAACCATTTACTTATTTCAGAAGGTGTTTTTTTTAGCATGCGCGCTAGGTCAGCTGCTTTTAACCCACGCTCTTCTAACATCTCGTGAATTTTGTTAGCAATTGCTAAATTTTTTTCTACAAGTTTGTCGATTTCAGGATTGCTGTTTTGGTTTAACCAATCAGAGATAATGTTGTTTTTTGTATTTTCCATAATTAAAAATGAATTGTCAAATCAAAATCAAACACGATATCAGATTGTGTTTCATTCCATTTGATTTCTCCTTGTTTAAATGCTTCGTCTAATGCTTTTGTAATTTGGTTTGCCAATTTAAAATGTTTGTTAACATTTGGACAGTCTTGTGCTTTTTGAGCAGTTTTTAAATCACCATTGAAAAGAAATACTACGCGTTCGTTTGCTCTTAGGCAATACAATCGTAATGAATTGGATTTCTTCTTTCCATTTTCAATGTAGGAAGGATTTTTGTTTGTTGCAGGTGGTAATGCTGAAGTATCTGCAATTTCTCCTTCGGGTCTAAATAAATAAGGTTGTGCGCCATATTTTTTACCAATTACTTCTATCCATTTGACAATATGGTAGAGTTTGTCTTTGTTAGTTTTTCCATGCTCTATAATGAAACTTTCAAACATTGAATTACTTTCATTTTCGAGTACAACAGAATAAAATGATACTTTATCATATTTACCTAAATTTTTTATATGTGCAAATGTATTCACTTATAAGTTAATTTCCAAATTATTATTCACTTTTAAGTGAACTTTTATATTTTTTTGATTCTATATGCTAAATGAATCGATGTTAATCTTCAATTTCTACTAGATTTGAAGTCAGGAATTACAAATTCCTGACAACGGGTTTGTTATTTTAAAGTTGCTATTAATTTTCCGCGTCTACGCTACAGTTGCAATACCAGCCAACTTATTATTTTCTATTAAAGATAAACATTTTGTTTACTTGACACATAAAAATAAAAACTATCAATTGTGCGAAACAGCTATTGGCATCAGTATCACTCATTTTCGCCAAAATTTAACAAATCAAAAAGAGATTTTCCTAAATCGCGAATTATATCCAAGTAAGATATAAATGTATAAAATAAAATCGCGTTACAAATTAATTTACAATTTGAGCACTCAATGAGGTTTTGAATATATTTACTTTCACGTAAAAGAGCAAAAATGAATGCAATACAAATAAGAGCTATTTGCTCATAAAAACTATTCTTTAAACTCTTTTTAGTTTTTATGAAAAGATGTCCAGTCTTGTCTTGTATCTCTCTTAATTTGCCTGCAATTAATGTACTGCTAGCAATATTAATTGCAAATAGAGTTGTTAAAAGAGCTAATATGTTTTCTGCAAATTTATCAGCAAAACTACTTTCAAGTTTCAATGCCACGAATGCAAAAAATGCACTTATGGTTAAAAAAGAAATTGATTTATATAAACTATTCACTTCTTAAAATTTCTTTTAGTTCTCTTACAAAGTTACGGATTGTATCTTGATCAGCATCAATTTCTAGTGTATCTAATTCTATTGATTTTACAGAATTTGCAGTAGTTTCCCAACTTCTTAAATTTTTGAGTTTTATTTTGGCTGGACCAGCACCTTCTGAAGATGTTTTTACTAAATCTACTAGTTGCTTGTTGTCTTCGTTTAAATTTTCTAAAACTTGTTTTTCTGGTGCATCGAATTCGATTTTTGTTTTTGCACTATTAAACATTTTACTTGCTTCCTTTATTTCATTAGAAAGGGATTCATTTACTCTTGCAAGATTTGGCTTTGAGAATTCAAATTGTAATTTTTCAATTCTACCATCATACTTTGCTAACATATCCCAAAGTATTCTTGCTTCATATTTTGGTTGTGGATAGAAACGAAGATGAAAATCACTTAGCGCTCTATTTATACCGTTCTCGACAATTTTTAAGACGGCGAAACTATTTCCAAAAGAAGTTTTATCACTTTCAATCGCTACAACTTGTATCTCTGGATTATTATAAAATGCAACTAAGCAACTAGGTTCTATTTCGTGGAATTCTTGGTGAAATGCTTTTTCAAATTTAATTGTTTTTTTGTTTGCAAGTCTAATTAATATGAATTCGTCATCAGCATATTCAACTTTATAGTTTAATTTGTGCTTACTGCTATAAAAAGACAAGCTTTCAAAGCTATTTGCAAAGAAATTATTCTTGTTTTTAACTAATTCAGTATGTGAATAATTCTCTCCAAATAATTTAAATTGAGCGTTTGTAATTGGACTAATTTGATAAGTGAAAATGTCGTATTTTATCATAGTTTCTATTTAAGAAATTAGTTCTCTAAATGTTACTACCAACCATTAGATATTATAAATGAGATATAACTTTTTGGAGTCTATTAATTCTACTTTTTTGTTGTTGATTTCGATGGTTTTAAGGATGGTGTATTGCCAGGTGTTTCTTTATTATCACGTTGACGTTGGTCAGGTTTTCCTGTTGATGTGGCTATTCTTTTTGGTCCTGGTTTGATTGCTTGGATTGTCATATTTTATATTTCTTTAATTGATTATTGATTTGTGCTTTAATACAGCTCCAAATTCAGGAGACTCGGGTGAGCAAGGATTTTATTTTGAAAATCCAACTTCAAAATATTTTGCACCACTACTTCCATTTAATCCTCTAGTATAATGCGTTTTTACTTGTACATCATAACCGGCTTCTTTTAATTGGTGAACGGCACCATCAGTAATACTTTTAACTGTACATGTAAACGATCCTTCATTAGCAGCTTTTTGCATTTCTGAAATTATAGCTTCATACTCTTTTTTTGTAGCATCTAATGCAATTTGTTTTAATTCTTCTGGTTTCATAAGTTTAGTTATTTTTAATTTCTTGTTGTTGACGTCTTCTTTTTGTTTTTTTTCTGGTTTGATTTATTCGTTGTTTATGGGGCTTGGTTAAATAAAATTTTGGAAATCTGAGCAATAGTTTTTTTTCTATTTTATTGGTTTTTTGTTTTTTGTAAGAAATTTTTCCTTGCTAGCTTCATTCATATTGAAATCTCTGTTCAAAATGCTAATTAAAAGTTTCAGTTCTTTTTGACTTTTAACTTTTATCATCCCATTTTCGTCTGTTTCAAATTCGTGTTTTGCATATTTTTTTGCTTGACTTAAAACCGCTTTCCAATTTTTTCTTTCAAGTATGGGATTGTTCTTTGTCAAGTTACAAAGTTTTTTAAGTTCTGCTTTTGGAAACATTTTGACTTTTTCTTGTAAATCTTCATTGAAAACAAAACCATCTGTAGCTGATAATTCAACAAAACTAGTCTCAGCTTTCGTTTTTAATTCTGCCGAAAATCCAAATTGGTGTTCGTAAACCGATCTGCTATTTATGTAAACAGTATCATTTATTTTAAACAAGTCCACTCGGTGGTTCATATAAATTGCGTTTTGATTTATCAATTCCAATTTATTATCAGTTCCCGTAAAAAAGTTGATTACGTTTTTGGGGTTAATTGCGTTCGTTGGTTGATTACGTTTATAAATGGTCAAATTTTCAGAACCATTAGAAATTTCTATCAGAAAACCGTAAATTTTACTCAATGTTCCAACATTAGTTCTATATGGCAAAGTGTTGGATCTGTCAAAATTGAAAACAGTATTTGCTATTAGGTTGTTATTTATATCATCATAAAACAAATGATAATCTTCGAATTCATTATCGTCATAAATATCATTAAGTTCGTAAGGATTACTATCGGCTGTAAAATTTTTTAATACGTCAACAAACTCCTTAATTATTTCATCTCTTAAAGATTGGTCTGGGTCTGATAAATATTGAATATAATTGTTTCCGTTTTTATAAATAAAATATAAGTCAACACTCAAAGAAGGGTTGTCAATTATGTTTTTTAAGGCCGAAACTAAAGTTAATTTGTCCATTTTGAAATTATAAATGTATTTGTTCCTAATTTTATACCTCTTGGCTTATCGTTTGTAGAAAGGCTGTCTTTTGTAATACAATCTTATGTTTTCCCATCCTCAGTTTCAATTTCAAAAATGTCGTAACCAAAGAAAGTTAATGTTGGATTAGTATAAATGAGTTTAGTTTTTGAAAAAATAAAACCAATGGTCAAGAACATAAATGTAACCGCTATCATATCAAAAACTGTTTTTGTTTCTAAGGCAACGAAAGGCAGAATATAAGTCCCTAAATATGAGATATATTCTTTGTGTTGAGCTTTTATTGTTTTGATGGTAAAAAGAGGATTTCCTTTTGGTTTCAGTGTTAGTTTTGAATAAATTTTAAAGTAGATGATTAATAAAAAAGAAACAATAACTAATAAAATAGGAATTACGTTATTTAAAGCAATTTGGTTGCTGGTTAACTTAAAACCACATTTGTCAGTTGTTGTTGGATCAATAGTCTTTAACGCAGCAATTAAGTATATTGGCACGTATGCTAATAGAAACAAAATATATCTAATTATTCCTTGTGTCATTTAGTATTTATATGTTATTTGTTAAGTTTGCTGCCTACTCGTTTATATAAGCAACTTTTTTTATAATTCTCAAATCTAAATCACGAACTATTCATTTTAAATACGAGTTTATATGTATTTAGATCTATCACAAAATATCTGTTTTAAAAGGCTTGTGTGCAATTCCCTTTTACAATTGTTTGTTTCTGTCATTCAAATACTATATCAAAAGGAGATAGCATAATAGAATAATAACAAACCTGTTATTTTGTTTTTAAACGGGAAAATTAGTTCGTTTGTCTGGAATGATTTTACGGTTTTCCGGACAATTCGTTACGGTTATTGGTAATTGAAGTTTTCCAAGCGAATGGCTTGGTGTGTTTGGGGGCGAAATGGTGTAGTTCATTATAAATTTGGGTATAAATGATTGGGATTATAAAAGTAGTAAAAATAGTATTAAGTAGTTTAAATTTTGGTCTACTTTTTTTGTTGCTTCGTTCCTCGCAATGACAGGTGCTTCGTTCCTCGCAATGACTACCGCTTATCGGGGGTGGATTTGTCGAAGGAGATGAGGTTGAGCATGGCGCGCATTCGGGAACGGACTCGATTGCCGTAGGCGTTTTCGATTTCAGAGGCGGAGAGGTTGGTGGTGATGTGGGTTTGCACTTTCTTGGCCACAAATAGGTCGTAACGTGATAGGATGATTTCGGCCATGACATTGCATTCGTTTCCGAAGTACTTCAGGTTTTTCTCCACTCCCAAATCGTCAAAGCAGTAGTTGCGACCTTCTTGGTTGTTGCCACGGCTGTAGCGGTGAATGACTTCGTAGCCGTCTTTGATGAATTCGAAACTGATGTCGCGGCAGGTTTTGAGCTGAAAACGATTGTCTCGGTGGCTAACGTATTTCATCAAGCTCATCAATGTGGTTTTGCCACAGCCTATTGGTCCCGTAAGGAGGATTCCTTTGCTTAGGTCTATATCGAATAGCGTCGCTACTACTTCGTCTTTGAGGTAGTAGGCGATGAGTTTGGAGAGGTTGTTTTGGTCGGCTTCACGGAAATGGAATTGGGTACCATAGTCGGTTTTTCCTTTTTGTTCGAGCCATTTGATTATTTCGGGGTAGTCGTAGTGGGTTTTCATGTTGCTTGATTAGGTGCTGAAACAAGTTCAGCATGACAGTTTATTTATACTAGTTTAGTTGGAAAAGTTCGAGATACTGAAACAAGTTCAGTATGACAGGTTGCTTCGTCGTGCCTCCTCGCAATGACTACAAGGGTTCGTCGTAGTTTTTGTCGAGTGGTGTGTGGAGGTTGTGCGCCTGGGGTTGGTTAGCACTCGGCTTTTTTTGTGGTAGGTTGCTGCTGAACTTGGCAGTATTCAGGATCCAATTGCGCGCGGCGGCTTGCCAGTCTTTCATTTTGGTTTTTCCGCCAATCAACCAACCGTTACTGGTGTAGTAATTGAAAAAGCGCTCGGCTTCGAATTCGGAGGCCTGCTGGGTGCTGAAATATTCCTTCACGATTTCGAGCGCCGGGTGTGTTTTTTGGATTCCCTCTTCGGCTACTGGAAATAAATTTTCTTCTTCTTTATTTTCTTCTTTTTCGGGTGGGGTCTCTTTATATTGTTTTCTTTTTGTTTTAAGTATAGGTTTACTATATATAGATGGTTCAGCCACTTGTTTAGCTACCTGACTAGTAGGCTGCCTATTTTTGGTACTACTTCCATTCGACAAATCGTGGATTACTACAGTCGTACCCGCATACGGATTGTAGGAGGGTAGGTAGTCGATGAATCCCAAACGCTGCAGTTCTTTAATGCATTTGTGGTAGGTAGCCTTGGAAGCAATTTTGCTGGCTTTCATCATTTCGTCTCTGGAAATGGTAATGGGGTTTTTGAAACGGTTCATGTTCCATCGCTGAAAGAGGGCGAGGTACAAACTGATGTGGGTTGGGTTGAGGGTTTCTTCATGGGCGATTTGTATGAAGAAGCCAGTGAGGTGTTTGATGTAGTTCATTTTCTGTTTTCTGTTATCGGTTAACGGTTCTTGGTTCAATGATTTTGATTACTGTTTCTTTTTCTTTTGGCTTGACCCAAAAGAAACAAAAGGTCAAGACTTGGAGTCCTCGTCGGTCAAATTTATTCTCAAGGGCTAAATGAAAAAAACTCGGCTAAAGCCTCAAACAGCTTTTCATTTTTCGCCCTCTTCGACTATTTGACACTCGACTGCGGACTCTAAGGTCGGTTGCGTTTTGTGGTGTATAAACAAGTTTAGATTTCAGTTGATCGTTAACGGTTATCGGTTGATGGTTTTGTTGTCATTTAATAGTTTGTCGATGTGGGCGGATTCATAAAAGATGATGCCGCCGACTCGAGTGTAGGTCAGCGTGCCATTAATACGGAGGTTTTGGAGGGTGCCGGGCGAGATGTTCAATAGCTCTCGGACTTCATTGGATTTGAGCCACTTTTTTTGTTGCTGTTGGGGTTTGATTTCTAGTAGGGTGCTGAGGTCGGCAATGAGTAATCGGCGGAACTCGTTTAGGTCTTCTTTTGTGATGATTTCTACAGACATAGCTTATTTTTTAAATTAGTATGGTGCAAAATTGTGGGGTTTGATTTGGTTTGTTTCACAACGGGGTGAGGGTTGGGAACGATTTATGATATACGATATACGATATTCGATATACGATTTACGAATTACGGTTCACGCTTTTCTATATTAGTTCGTCGAGGTTGTCCATTCGTTTGAGGAGTTGGTGGTTGAGGGAGGTGAGGAATTTGGTTTTCTCACTTTTACGGGCTCTGATTTCGAGGAAGGCTCTGCGGTATTGTCCCAAGTCGATTTCGAAGATGTGTTCGAAATATTCGGCTATGTCTTTAAGGTCGGAGGCGCCATTGTTGAATACTCCTTCGGTGTGCAATGCATACAGAAGTTCGGTTAGGGCAACTTTGGAGCTGGTCCAAGTTATTTTCCCCTTCGGGTGGTGTTGTGAGTTTTCTAGGATTTCTTTTTTTTCTAAAATCACTAACTGATTTTCGATATACAATTGAATGAGATCATTGGCCAAAATAGTGGCTACTTTGAAATCGTGTGAGGTGGCAAATGAAGCGTCGGTTTCGAAATAATAAGAGTCTAAGGCGAGTTTGATGTCAAACTTTCCTCGGAGGAAATATTGGTAATCTAAATAGGTATTACCGGCACGGAAGTATTGGTAGAAATCCAATTCTTTGTCAAAAAAGGCTTTCAGTTTGGAGAGTTCGTTGTTGTAGTATTTTTTCAAAATGCGATTGCCACCACTGGGTTTCTTTCGCTCTATTTTATAGATTTTGTTGTAGTAAATGAGCTTGGAGGTGAACTGCGGTTTGATTTCTTTGAAGAATTGGATTTCTTCTGCATCAGTTTTGAAATTACTTTTAATGATAATTTTTCGGACCGCATTAATGGATTTGAGAATGACGATTATAGCTTGTTCGCCTTTTTTGATTGGGTCGTCTATTTCTAAATCGATGAAGTTTAACTGCTCGTTGAGGTTGTTGAGTAAAGGGGCGTATTTGGGATTCAAGGGAAATGGGATTTGCGATAGACGATATACGATTTACGATTTACGATTTACGATATACGAGGTACGATATACGATATGACTATCTGGTTTACGATTTTTTTTAAGGTGGGGACATGGTGATTTTTGATTTACGATATACGATGTTCGATATACGATGTTCGATATACGATATACGATATCTGGTTAATGATTTTTTATTTTTTCTCTGCTTTTGCCTCTTTTGCGAATACAATTATCCGTTCGTATTTAAAATGGCTTCAAGTTTACTACAAATAAATACAATATGGTTACGGTTTTTTAACCTTTTTGTTACGGTTGGTAACTTATCTAGGACTGCTTAGTAATCCCATTTTTTTAACGCGTTCAATGAGTTCGGCATCAGAGCCTCCTTCAAAGATGAGTTGTTTTTTTAGGTTGGCTTTTCTTTTTTCGAGAGCACTTAGGGAAAGTGGAATGTAGTAGGGTAGATCTTTGGTTTTGATGCCATCGGCAATCAATTGTATCATCTTGCTATCGTGTTCGTCCCAGTGGATGTTTTTGATAACAAACTCTTTTTGGGCTTCTATGATGGACTTACTATAATAGGTTTCATTTTTATTGATGGTCTCTATTATAGCCGGAAAACTTTTATAGTTGATGTCGCTTTTTGAAATAAAGCCTTGTGGATTGAGTGTTTTTACGATTCGGTTGACCCAAACTGGTTCGCTGTGCATGGAGATAATAACGATGATACAATTTGGAAATTTTTGTTGGAGTAAACTTCCAATTTCATCTCCAGAACGCAAGTTCATTTCTTCATAGGGCGGTAGTCTTACGTCAATAAAAGCAATGTCTATATTGATTTGGTTTTGTTTTAGTTGGGTAATCAATTCATAGGCTTGCTTACAATCGTAGGCCAAATGAAATTGGGCATCCTTGTTGCTTTCAATGGCAGATAAAAGCGCTACATAGCTGTCTACATTTAGCGGATGGTCGTCAACGATGAGAATGTTCATTTCGTATTCGTTTGGTTTAGTCTTTGAATTAGATTTGGGAACTAAAACGTTCCAAACCTAATCAAAATATATTGAAAAGATTACGGTTTTACCGTAAAATTTGATTTGTAGCCCTTTATACATTGCAAACAAAAATGCAATTTTCTTATGTACTTATTGATGGATCCCAAGTCATAGAGTCTACATTAGAATCGATTTCAGTTTATGATGCGTTTATGTGTGTTGCGGTTTGTAAGAGTCGGACTGAGGGTATCAATAAAATATTGGAATTGAAACCCGATCTCGTTTTCATCAATATTAGTGCTAGCGAAGCACCATCAGAGGACGCAATTACACTTTCATTATTGAGTGAATTGCATGAGTTTTTAGATGTGCTGCCTACTATAATCGTATTGAACACTTCCAAAGACCAGGCTTTTGAATCCTATCAACGAGGGGTTTCGGGCTATTTGTTGCATCCGATTGATTCCAATGAGTTGCGCAAATGCTTGCTGCGTTATCAAAAAACGCATAAAGCGTTGTATGCTGATAAAATTTCCATCAAGTCCAATGGGGATTACCACTTTATAACCACCCAAGACATTGTGTATTTGAAGGCAGACAATAATACTACCGATTTTTATTTGCAATCCGGAAAGGTGATTACGGCATTCAAAACATTGAAACATTTTGAGCAGTTGTTGCCGTTTTATTTCTTTCGAATTCACCACGGTTATGTTATCAATGTGAATCATGTGAGCCGTATTAATTTAGGAAAGAGTCGGTGTTATCTTTTGAATAATGAGATTTCGGTGCCTTTTTCTAGAACCTATAAAGAGGCAATAGACACCATTATCATTCGGATTTCCTAAACTCATTTTGTCATTTACTCGCAAAAGTTGTCGAGTTACTTCTGTTGGCTTACTAGTTGCTAATCAGGGGTTTATTTGTTATGTGTTTTTGTATTCACGTACTACATTTGGCTTATCCAATCAATGGAATTAAAGCTTTAGTTGTTGTTTTTAGCGTAGGGTAAAGGCGCTAAAAATGGCTCTGAGAAAGACTACCCTTCTTTTCAGAAAAATCAATTGAATCGCTGCGCCCAGAAGGCATGGCTAGGATATTATTTCTAATCCTTAAATGATTTATTATGAAAACCCCAATTGTATCAAAATTAGTAGTGTTGTTTGTTTTTAGTATAGTTCTTCAATCGTGTACAGCGGATTCTTTGCCTGGTGACCCAGCTGCGAGTCAGACTAAGACGATTGTCAAGCCAGCTGATGCGAGTGCTGAGGTGGCTGGAGAGCCAAGTGTGCCTAAATTGAAATAAAAACAATGGTCATAGTTATATGACCATTTTTTATTTACTTTTGAAAAAACAGCAGTTTGAAAAGAATTATTTTATTTTTTGTATTTTTATCTTTAATATTTTTTTCTTGTTCTAAGCAAAAAGAGATTTTCTTTAATTATGATCTTTTTAGTTCAAATCATTATAAAGAAATGGGTGTTGAAAACAAGAAATCTTATTTAGATTCTTTATACTTTCAAACAAAACAACTATCTGCCAATCAAAATCTTATCGATTTTTTATTTAACCTATCTGCAGAATATTATTATTTAAATGATAATTATAAATCGTTAATTATTGCTAAAGATCTTTTAGTAAAATCTACAACAATTCAAGATACTTTATCTATTGCTAAGTCAAACTATTTTATTGGAGATGCATACGAACAGGAATATAAAGACAGTGCTTATTTCTACTATCAAAAAGCAGAAAAACTATATAAATTAATCGGTAATGATGAATTGAGAGCCAAAATGCTTTTTAACAAAAGCTATATTTTATTTTTTGAAGGGAATTATGTGGAAAGTGAAATATTATTATCCAATGCTTTGCAATTACTTAAATCAGGATCTAATCATGAGTTAAATTACACTGTTTATAATCTTATGGGTTGTAATTTGGAAAAGTTAGACGATTATGATACTTCATTAAAATATTTTAACGCAGCTAAATCAGAGTTAGCAAAATTAAATCACAATGATTTATCAGAACATAGGTTAAATGATTATGAAGTTACTTTATCAATAAATACGGCTAATATTTATGATAAAAAACATGATTATGATAAATCTATACAGGAGTTAAAAGATTTAATATCCAATAAAATAAGTCCTAAAAGTCCCAAAAATTATGTGATTGCACTTGGTAATCTTGGCTATTCTAAAATGAAATCTGGTAATTTAGAAGGAGTAGAATTGCTTTTTAAACGAGCATTGAATTTAGCTTACAATAGTAAGAATGATACTGATATTATTAATAAATTAATTTATTTAGGTGGATATTATCTAAAAGTTAAAGACACTACTAAATCACTTTATTTTTTAAACAGAGCATTAGTTTTAGGAAAAAAGATTAAAGCGAGTAATGAATTAAAATTAGTATATGATTTACTCTCCAAAGCAGAACCTCAACGCGATTCTTATTATAAAGGAAAGATTATCCGACTAACGGATAGTCTTGCTGTTGTACAACGCAAAAACAGAAACAAATACGCTCGTATTGAATACGAGACGGCTGTGGTGGAGGATGCGAATAAAGAATTGATTAGCAAGAACTTGTATTTGATTGTTGGCGTAGTGGTGTTGGTAGGTGCTTTGGGAGTACGTTATGTGATGGGGCAGCGCAAGGAGATTGCGTATCAAAAGCGATTGCAGGTTGCCGAGCAGGAGTTGTTTGATTTGATGCAAACTTCTCAAATTGAGTTGAATGGAGCAAGAGAGGAAGAGCAAAATCGGATTTCGAGAGAATTGCACGATAATGTGATGAACAAACTTTATGGTACTCGATTGCATTTAGGATTGTTGAATACCAGTACTAGTCCCGATGCGCAAGAGAAAAGATCGGAACATATTGATGAACTCCAAACGATAGAAAATGAGATTCGGGCTATCTCTCACGATTTGCATACTGATACTGTGGCTTCTCATTTTGATTATCCTGTTTTGTTGGCTACTTGTGTTCAAAAAGCGGGTGGCAATGGAACTACCTTGTTTGCTTTTGAAAGTGCTCCCGAGATCGATTGGGATTCTATTTCTGGTTTGATTAAAATTACAATTTATCGCATCGTACAGGAAGCTTTATTTAATGTGACTAAATATGCTGATGCGACGGAATGTACCGTAACACTTTCTCAACCCGAACCGACTAGTTTACTCTTGACTATCTCTGATAAAGGTAAGGGGTTTGACTCTACCTTATCTACAATAGGTATTGGTCTTGCCAATATGAAAGAGCGCGCTCGATTGGTCAAAGCGGATTTGCAGATACAGAGTGCGCCAGGGCAGGGGACTACTATTGAATGTAAGTTTGTGGTTTAGGTGGGTTGTCTGTTATCTGTTTTCGGTTATCTGGTTATTTGGTTATTTGGTTATCCGGGTTAAAAAAACCGTACAATCTGTAATTGATTTGTCTATAGTGTGGTGTATTAAAAAAATACCGCTAACTTCTGGTGGCTTAGCATAAGTTGAGGAAAAAGAAAGATTGAACTTTGATAATTTACAAAACTTCTTGTCACAAAATCTACATTTTGAAAGTCAAAAACTCCAATTGCGCCAAACTGCAGTTATATGATCTTCATTATTTATTCAAAGATGACGGCTTTAGAACATTATCTAAAACCGTCATTTTTATTAACTATTAAATTATAAAATTTAGTTTACCCTCTCTTATTTTTAAATCTGTGATTTAATATAATACCAAATCTTATCATTGCATAAACTTTTAGTGCAATACCCCAAAATAAAAATATCGATGAAAAAGGAATTTTCATAATTTTTAAAAGAGTACCTATTATTACAAACAAAAATCCTGCAATAAAAAGATGAATAGGATTAATTTTGTTCAAAAACATAATATAAATATTTAATTATTTAACACGAACATAATGATGCAATCAAAATGTGAACAGATGCTTGAGTTAATGCGACACATCCAATAAAGCCATCACAAAATTCATCTACCTCACGTAAGTAACATTGTTTAGTACCTTCACTTTCTTCTCTTTGGCAAAAAGATATACTTGAAGTTGCAATTACATTATTAGCTAGTTCCGTAGGTTTTCCGTTAACTAAATTTTGTGAAAATTCTTCATTATCTGTTATATTTTTTACTTTTAATGAACCATTTCCATTTGAATCCAATTGAATATCAATATTTAATTCCTTTGTTATCTGGAAATCTGAAATGTCAGAAGATTTTTTTTCTAAACCAGTATTCGTGAATCCTTTAATTACAACATAAGAATTAGGTTTCGATGAATTAGTTATTACCATTACCTTTTCAACAGAATTTTCGATTGTGTATTCAGTAACATTGTCCGACTTAGTGAAAGTTGATACAGATTTTAAATTTGAAAGATTAACATTGGTTTTTTCAGATTTAATTAATTTGTATTTAGCAAAAAGTACTTTTTCTACATTTAAAGCTTCTGTTTTTTGTTCTGCTTCTTCATTATTACAAGAAATAAACATTGTAGCACTTGAAATTAATGCGAAAATTAGGACAGCTGATATTTTTATTTTTGACATAATTAGTATTTGTTGTGACTTGGTTAATTTGATTATCTTTAACTAAATCTTTTATTTTTATATTTTAATTTGTAGATTTAATTTTAATATCGAATAACTTATAAATCTTTTAAATTAAGTTATTCGAATATTTCGGAAATACTTTTTGTCTTTTTTTCATTGTTAACGTTGTTGTTTTATTATCGTACAAAATTTAAACGAACGTATTGCGTCAATTTTTGATTTAATAAGATACGTACATCAATTTATTATAAGGTTTAATTAAAACATAATCAGCTTATTATTAATGAATTATTCAATTTAATAATATTAATATTTTTGATTGACGCATGTTTATATTTGTAATACAAAAATCGTTTTAGCTCCATAATAAATTTTACGGTTTTTTAAGTTAAGTTTTACGGTTTAATGCCCCCTCCTGCAAGTTCAAGCATCTCTTTTTTACTACAAATAAAAAATCGTTAAAAACAATTTTTTAAAAAGAGTAACTACATTTCTTTTGGGTATCGGTAAATATTATGATTATATACTAGTTTTAGTCATAGTTATTTACTTTCAAAACTTTAATATCCTCGCTCACTTTTCTGTCTAGGACTTTGTCTAGTTAGACCACTATTTGAAATTAGTTGGATGTTTCATCGTTATCTGTTATCAGTTATCTGTTGTCAGTTATCAGTTATCTGTTGTCTGTTGTTGGTTGTCTGTTGTTGGTTGTTTGTTGTCGGTTCTCGATACAATTTTTTTGACAAAAAATCACTCGAACTGACGGTTTTTTGTTTTGATTGAGAGGTAAAATAACCGTAATAAAAAGTCTAAAAAACCGTAAAACGCATTCGGAAATATTTTCAAAATTGCCCTACTTAATTTATTCTTCGTCAGGGACTTGTCCTTATGGATTAATATTTGGATTCAATTGTTACCCCTTAATTGAATCGTTTGGATGGTATTCTAGGCAAGTGTGATCTCCTTTCTTACAACAATAGTATAACCAAAATTAGTATTACGTATGAAGAATCACTACTTCTATTTGTTGCTTCTTGCACCTCTTTTTATGCAAGGGCAAAACATTCTTTGGGAAAAGTCCTATGGCGGAAAAAACGCCGATTATTTATTTGATGCCCAACCCACTGCCGATAATGGATTCATTTTGGCTGGGAGTTCGCTTTCTGGAAAGACAGGGAATAAAACGGCTGGGAATAATGGTGATTTGGATTACTGGGTTTGGAAAATGGATGCTAACGGAAAATTGGATTGGCAAAAGAGTCTCGGAGGCAGCGGTTTTGATTTATTGCAAAGTATTAAAGGGACTCAGGATGGTGGTTTTATTCTAGCTGGTACATCAAGTTCGAATCAGGGTTTGGATAAACTATTGGATAGCAAGGGCTTATCGGATTTTTGGGTAGTGAAATTGGATGCTAAAGGTCAAGAACAATGGCAACAAACCATAGGAGGGAGTGGTCAAGAGGATTTATTGACTGTGATTCCGACTAGAGATGGCGGCTATTTATTGGGTGGCTCATCAAGTTCAGCTAAGACAGTTATAAGTGCGACAACTACATTGAAAACACAAAGTACTACTAAAGAAGATTTGACTTTGAAGACCGAAAGTACTCGAGGGAGTATGGATTATTGGATTGTGAAATTGGATTCAAAAGGGAATGTAGCCTGGCAAAAAACCTATGGTGGTCGCTATAGTGACCTATTGCGCAGTTTAGAACAAACCAAAGACGGCGGCTTTATTTTGGGTGGGTATTCCAACTCACCTGAATCAGGAGATAAGACAGTTGCTTCAATTGGAATTGGTGATTATTGGGTAATCAAAACGGATGAATTGGGTGTGATTGAATGGCAAAATACTTATGGAGGAAGCGGAGACAATCAGTTGTATGTGATTCATCAAACGGAAGATGAGGGTTACATTGTTGGGGGCAATACCAATAGTCCCGGTGCATTGACGGTAAAAGGAGGTAGTGTCCAATCGGGTTCAGATTTTTGGTTGTTGCGATTGGATACCAACGGCGAGGTGGTTTGGAGTGAAACCTATAATTATGGTAAGGTGGATATTTTGACTTCGTTAGTAGAGAATTCGGATCATAGTTTTTTAGTAGGCGGTTATGCTCAAAGTGAGCGTTCTACTACCGCTAAAGGTTTGATCCAAAAAGAAGCCTCGGGTATTAATGATTATATCGCTTTGAAAGTAAATGCCAAAGGGGAAGCAGTATGGGAGAAAATAGTAGGCAGTGGAGGAGAAGACATTTTGCGCAAACTGATTAGTACTCGAGATGGAGGTTATTTATTAGCTGGAACCTCGAATGCTAGTTCGTCTGGGGATAAGAGTACCACATTAGGCAGTAATGATTTTTGGGTGGTGAAGCTGCAAGACCAACTGGTGCCTTTGACCGTCCAGTCTTCTATTGAGGCGATACCTAATCCTGTGAGTACGTTTACGAATATTATTATTGGGTATGAATACCAAACGGGTATTGCTACGGTGGTGGATCTGGCCGGTAGAACCTTGCAACAATTTGCGATTAGTAGTCGTACAGTGCCGATTGATATGAGTATGTATCCCGAGGGTATTTATGTGGTCAATATTAAGACGAATGTGCAAAGTGAGGGAATTAAAGTGATTAAAAAAACTAAAAAATAATTTAAAATGAATACATCTTTGATTAAAGTCAGTTTTATTAAAATAATTTTTATACTGATTTCATCTCTTTTTTCTTGTTTCTCATACTCACAAAGTCAGAGTAAACCTAGTGATGGATTTCCTAATGTGCTTCCAGCTACACCGAATAGTTCGAGTTTGGGTCTCTATGGACAGTTACCTTTGAATCAGTTTACTGGAAATGCTACAGTTTCAATTCCTTTATTCAATTTGAAGTCCCACGATTTAGAATTGCCAATTTCCTTGTCGTACAGTTCTGATGGTATTAAAGTAGATCAGTATGAATCCAATGTTGGGATGGGTTGGGCATTGAATGCAGGAGGAGTTATTACGAGACAAGTATTTGATTATGAGGATACTTCAGCAGGTAGGTTACAAATGCCTAATGCAACTTCTAGTTCTAATGAAATGACTACTTTTTTATATGAAACTAGTTCTTCCCCTCAAGTGGATACTCAACCTGATATTTACACCTATAATTTTAATGGTGTAAGTGGGAAATTCTATATTGATAATACTATGAAACCAGTTGAAATTGAACCAACTGGAATTAAGATAACACTTAACAGTACTTTCTTCGATTCATCTGATCCTAATGGAACACCTAAATTTATCATTACTGATTTGAATGGTATTCAATATTTCTTTGGTGGAATCAATGCAGTAGAAACAAGTTTTAATAGAAAAATAGCAGTAGGATATCAAGAGCCACCTTCGGTTGAGGTAGAAAATTCATGGTATTTGACTAAAATATTTAATCCAGTTACTTCCGATGAAATTAATTTCACCTATGATTCATCGTTGGCTACTTATTTTTCAGGAAATGAGCAAAATTTAGATTACACCTATTCTTCCTCTTTTTTAATTGGAGGAAAATTGACCAACTATAAATATAGAACAACTTCGAGAGAGTCGTTATTAAGAGAAATAACTAGTAAAGTTGGTAGAATGGTATTTACTAATGTAAAGCGATTTCCTGAAGACAACTTTCCATTTTCGAAATTATCTGAAATTAACTGCTATGATTTAAATTCTAATTTGATTAAAAAAGTTCAATTTGATTATACAAATTATGAGGGGTCTACATTTCCTAATGAATATACTATTTCTGAATCTTATTTAAAGAAAAGATACTTTCTTACCAAAATAACTGAATCCAATGGTACTGCTTCACCAGCTACACATCAGTTTGAATATTATTTTCCTGAACAATTACCAACTAGGTTTAGTTTTGCTCAAGATACTTATGGTTTATTTAATGGGAAATCCAATACTAATTTAATTTCAGACGAAAATATAATACCTTATTCTGTTTCCAAAAATATATTGCCAGAGGGGAAGTTGGCAAATAGAAGCCCGGATAAGAATTTTGGTTATTACGGATTGTTAAAAAAAATAATTTACCCTACAAAAGGAAGTACAACTATTGAATATGAGCCACATGCTAAAGGAACTGTTAGCGTGCCAATTGATATGGTATCCACACCATTTAATTTAGATGTTTCTACCAATTCTGAACAATTATTTAATAATTCGAATACTTCGATTATTCATTCTTCTATTGTTCAAACTGTAAAAATTAATGGTTTTGTTCAAGATAATTGTACAGGTGAACTTAATAATCCATTTCCTCTTCTTTCACAAGTTCAAATTTATGAAGTTGCCACTAATAGTCCGGTTGAATTTTGGGGGTATAATACAGACACTCCTAGTTCAATAGGGAATACATATCAAATTACAAGTAGTACTAATTCCAATGAAATTGTTTTTCATCTGGAAGCCAATAAAGATTACCTGGTTAAAATTAGTTTGCTACGACCTTGTATGTTTTCTAATGTCTATTTTAATTATGTGAAAGATCCAGTTAGTTACCAACAAATTGAAAAGCAAATAGGTGGCTTTCGAATTTCAAAAGTTATCAAACACAATTTGTATTCTTCACTACCAGAAATTGAAAAGTATTTTTATGGTCCCAAAAACTGTTTAAGTTGTCAAACAGGGTCATATATAAATCAAGCGCCTGTTTCTTATATACGAAAACTTGAGAGGTACAGCTTATGCGAAACTCCAAATTATAGGACATTGTTTTCAGTGGCTAGTTCAAACTTATCAAGGTTATATTCATCACAAAATGTACAATTTGGGTATGAATATGTTACCAAAAGTTATGGCAATAATTTTGAAAATGGAGGAGAAGAATATAGGTATTACATTGAACAAGATGGTTTGCCAATTAGTTTACAGAATGATTTAGATAAAACAACCCCTTTTACCAATGGTTTTGGGTCAGGACGATTATTGACACAAAAAATATTTGATAAAAATTATACTATTTTAAAAGAGGTATCTAATACATACGAACATTATATTGCTAAAGATCAATCAGTAACTGGTTATTCTGCGTATAGGAGTAGTGAATTTTATAGTTATATATCTGTTCCAAATCAAGGTACTAATTGCTTTTTAATTAATAGTTCGGATCAATTTTCTCTTAGTAAGTATTATTTGAAATCTCAATGGCATTATTTAAAGGAAACTACAACAGTTGATTTTGATTCGAATGGTTTAAATCCAATCACCACAAAAACTATTAACGAGTACTTCAATCCAACTCATTTACAACTGAGTGTAAAAAAGGCATTCAATTCTGTAGGGGAAACTCTCTACACACGATATTATTATCCTTCTGATTTATTATCCGAGCCTTACATGCTTAGTTTATCCGAATCCAATCGAATATTACCTCCTGTACAGACAGAAAACTACAATGGGACTACCAAATTATCAGTGCATAAATCCACATATGCCAAAGATGCTAGTACTGCTAATCTAGTATTGCCTAAAAATGTATACAGTGCTAAGTTTCCTAATAATATTCCTTTTACCACCAATGTTGGTAATTTAGAAAAAAAACTCACCTACGACTATTATGACAGTTCAGGGAATTTAACCCAGTATACACCAGAGGGTGGTGCTCCGGTATCGATAGTTTGGGGGTATAACAAAACTCAGCCCATTGCCAAGATAGAGAATGCGACTAATGCACAATTAGTGAGTGCGCTTGGAGTAACCAATTTTAGTGCTATTACTGAGGCACAACTTAGTAGCCTCAATAACTTACGTACTAATGCTGCTTTTTCACAATCGATGATTACGACCTATACCTACCAACCTTTGGTGGGAGTTAGCAGTATTACCGACCCTAAGGGCGATACGGTGTATTACACCTATGATGGATTGGGACGCTTGCAATATGTCAAAGATGCTCAGGGCAAACTACTAACGGACTATCAATACCATTATAAAAATTAAATTTTAGGACATGCAAAAATTATACTACAGTTTTATAGTGCTATTGATTGGTTTTTTTGCCAAGGCACAAACTACGACTACCCCAATTACCCCTACGCCAACACCTTCTCCTGTGGGAATTGGTTTGTTTGCTGCGCCAATTGGAGGCGGAGGAGGTGCCTATAAATGGAATGCAGATAGAGACCGCGATGGTTTTGGCGACCCTAATGATTATGTGTATGCCAATACCAAGCCATATGGCTATGTTAGTAATCAAAGTGACTTAGATGACACTAATCCTAAAATTACGAATATACGACCACAAACGTTTTACCTTGATGCCGATGGCGATACTTTTGGTAACCCGAATGCATCAGTATATTATAGTGTGAAGCCTTCAGGCTATGTGGCCAATAATACGGATTGCAATGACCAGGATTTTAATAGTAATCCGAATACGAAATGGTATGCCGACGTAGAAGGAGATGGACTGGGTGACCCTGCTAGTTTTGTAACGCAGTGTACAGCGCCAGCGGGTTATGTGCTGAATGCTACGGATAATTGTCCGAATGTGCCAGGAACGAATGCGGATTGTGGTGCCTTGCCAAATCCTTCTCAGGATATGAATTATATTATTACTAGAGCTTACCAACAAGCTACGAGCACCCCATTGGTAGCACCAAGTCCGGAACAAGCACAGGTACAAATTACCTACTTTGACGGTTTGGGTAGACCTATTCAACAAATTGCTAACCAACAATCTAGTACAGGAAAGGATATTGTAACACCTATTGAATACGATGCTTTTGGAAGACAAACCAAAGACTATTTGCCTTATGTGCCAAACGCAGCTGCTTCTCTCAATTATAAACCCAGCGCCTTAACCGATGTTTTGAACTTTCCACAATACTACGGACAAAACCCTTTTAGCGAAAAACTCTTTGAAGCCTCACCGCTCCTCCGAGTATTAAAACAAGCAGCCCCTGGAATCGACTGGGCGTTGAATTCAGGACACGAGATAAAACTGGATTACCAAACCAATACGGCTAATGAGGTGAAACGCTTTGATGTGAGTTTGACCTCAGACTATGTGCCTAGCATTACTGCCAATGCCAATTATGCGGTAGGAGAGTTGTACAAAACAGTGACTACTGACGAGAACGGCCATACTACCGAAGAATTTAAAGACAAAGAAGGGCATGTGGTACTCAAACGCAACTATGACAGCAGCGTGGCGCACGATACCTACTATGTGTATGATGTGTATGGTAATTTGACCTATGTATTGCCGCCTAAAGCCGAGGGAGCAACGACTGCTGCGGTATTGGATGATTTGTGTTACCAATACCAATACGACTACCGCAACCGACTGGTAGCCAAAAAACTACCGGGCAAGCAATGGGAATTTATGGTGTATGATAAACTCGATAGAGTAGTGGCCACAGGGCCAGCATTTTCGCCATTTAGTGATGTAACGTCTTCAGGCTGGTTAATCACCAAATATGATGTGTTTAATAGAGTGGTGTATACGGGTTGGTTGAATAGTCCTGCGAATAATAGTACCCGAGGCACGATGCAACAAGCACAAACTAATGCTACGACTATTAATGAGAGTAAACAAGCCTCAGGCAGCATTGATGGGATTGCAGTCAATTACAGTAATAATGTATTACCCAATACATTCAAATTGTTGACGGTGAATTATTATGACAATTACGCGATACCCACAGTAAGTACAGCAACTAACGTAGAAGGACAAACCGTAACCACTTCTACTAAAGGACTTGCGACAGGTTCTTGGGTGCGTGTACCGACTACTAGTGCTGAGGTTAAAGCTGAAACGAGTTACATTTTATATGATGCCAAGTTTAGGCCGATACGTACTTTTACTACCAATTATTTAGGAGGGTATACGAGTACCGATAGTAAACTGGATGCTTTCTCTGGACAGTTACAGTATACAATACAAAAACATAAAAGAACCACTGGTGATAGTGAGTTGGTCGTTAAAGAAGCGTTTACCTACTCGCCTCAAGATCGATTGATACAACACACCCACCAAATTAATGGTGGAGTGGTACAGCTCTTGGCAGATAATACCTATGACGAACTGGGTAAACTTACGAGTAAAAAAGTAGGGAATACTAGTGCTACACCGCTACAAAAAGTGGATTATAGCTATAACATTAGAGGCTGGCTAACTAAAATTAATGAAATAGGTAGTTTACAACAAGGCACTGACCCTGCGGATTTGTTTGGGTTTAAGATTAATTACAATACCGTAGATGGAAACGTAAATGCAGCAAACAAACTCTATAATGGCAATATCGCTGAAACGTTTTGGCGTACCGCTACTGATGGGGGTTTTGTGAGGAACTACGGTTATAAATATGATAATTTGAACCGATTGAAAGAGGCGAACTACCAAAAGTCAGGGCAGTTGACCAATATGTATAACGAGAATTTGACCTATGATAAGAATGGAAATATTAAAAATTTAAGCCGTAATGGAGACCGGGACGAACAGTATTTGCCGATACAAATTGACAATTTAGGGTACAACTATGGAACTAACAGTAACCAACTGAAAAGTGTAACGGATGCGACTAATAACACCAGTGGTTTTAAAGACGGTAACATTACTGGGGATGATTATGTGTATGATGTTAATGGTAATATGACCGTGGATAAAAACAAGAATATTACTGGTATTGTGTATAACCACTTGAACCTGCCGACTAAAATTATTTTTCCAACTGGAAATATTGTGTACTTTTACACTGCTAGTGGACAGAAAGTACAGAAAGTAGTAACGGACAATGCAACAGTAACCACGACTGATTATTTAGGTGGTTACCAGTATAAAAATGCAGTGTTGCAGTTTTTTCCAACGGTGGAAGGCTATGTAAAAAATACTCCTGTGAGTGGTACAAACACTTACAGTTATGTGTTTAATTATACGGATCATTTAGGGAATACTCGATTGAGTTATACTAAAGACACGACAACAGGTTCATTGAAAATTCTTGAAGAAAGCAATTACTATCCTTTTGGATTGAAGCACAATAGTTATAATGTAGATAATTTTCAACCGGATTATAAGTATAAATACAATGGAAAAGAGCTGCAAGACGAGCTGGGGCTTAACATGTACGACTATGGAGCAAGGAATTATGACCCAGCTTTAGGGCGTTGGATGAATATTGACCCGCTTGCGGAAACATCAAGACGGTTTTCTCCCTATACCTATGCTCTTAATAATCCTGTTTACTTTATTGACCCAGATGGAATGAAAGCTGATGATTGGGTAAGCGATGGGAAAACTTGGGAATATAGAAGCGATATTACATCTGAAAAACAGGCTAAAGCTGCGGGTTATTCGAATTACTCTGATGGAAAAACTAATAACACCTATAGCGACGGTAAAAATACTGTAACTTTAAAAGAAAATGGAAAATGGTCAAATAGTAGTAACAATATTGAAAAAACTGCCGCAGACCATGCTAATCCAACAGAAATAGCTGCTGCTAAAGTAGATAGAGCAAGTCTAACAGAACAAAGTGAAGTAGTTGCCAATTCCAATCCTGGTATGACCTTAGATACGGATAAAATAAATGAGGTTTCTTCTGGAGTGGGATTAGCCAATGATGTTAAATCTACAATTATTACCGCTGCGGGAGCTATTGACGATTTAGGAACATATTCAACTGCATTACGGGTAATAGGAGGAGCAACTGGAGCTATTCAAGCAATAGATAGTGCTTCTAATATTTATGATTCTTATTCAAGAGGTGAAACTCCAAGTGTTAAAGATGCTGTTTCATTAGCAAGTGGATTAATTAGCGTAGGTACAACATTTTTAAAGGTTTCCAATCCAGTTGGAATTGCTATTGGAGTTGCACAAATAGGTTGGGGAATATATACCTTATCACAAGACAAATAAAAATATAATAAAATGATGAAAATGTATTATAAAATTTGGGTTAGTTTGTTTCTTAGAATCGAACAAGCACAAAATGGAAATCAAATTGTTGCTGTAATTTTGTCACTAATAGTATTAGTCACTACTAATATTGTTAATTTTTTTCTTGTAGGTTATTTACTCATTACTTTACTTGGAATAAATATTAATCTAATGAATTTTGAAAATAGATTTGTATCGATTGCAGTAACAGTTTTAGTGTTTTTAATTCCTAATTATTTTATATTAATCTTTAATGGAAAGCATGAGAAGTTGTTGAAATTATATAGAACTCAATCCAAAAGAAATTTAGGATTCCATTATTTTATATTTAGTTGCTTCTTGATAGTTGGATTTGTTTTTTTAACCATATTATTCCCCCATTTTTTTGGATTAGTAAAAAAATAAAACGTTACGAGGATTTCTAGAACGAACCATTAATTTATCAAGGTTAACAAAACCTCGAATTTTTAATGATAAAATATTTCGAAAAAAATTATGAACAGAAATGAAAAAGACTAACTAAATTGCTCGTCTTTTTCCTTTCATTCACACGTAAACCCTGGTATGTCTCAAATAGCCCCAACAGGAATAGCGGCACCCACCGCTCCCGCGCGAATCCTTTCGCGTGGTATTTGTTTAAAAACACAGTTTTTATATATTTGAGTAAACTTTAAGCAAAAGTATAAATGAGTAGAAATTATAAATTTCATAATTCCCCCCAGCTGGCGCGAGCGTCTCGCTCGTGCCTAGAAATAAAAATTAATTAAAAACGGTAATGTATCGAAATTAGTGATGACTGGTAATGGGTTGTGTATCAAAGTTAGTGATGGTGCTTTAAAAGCTAGCTATTGCGCGAAACCGCTGTTGGCAGGAAGTTTTATAATTTGAATAAACCTTTAGATTTTTTCCACTCAACTTTGAATATACTTTTTGATATTTTTACTATTTCGGTTATATTTCTTCTAATCTCATCACGATTATCTCCGGGTGTTTTATGCACAAGTATTGAATTCAAATGCAAAAGTTCCTCAATTTTTTTGTGTTGCGTATTTTCAGAATCAAGATAAAGTAATATTTTGCTTTGTAATTTTTGAACTTCTTTTGAGGCATTAAGATATGGATTATAAAATTTGTCTAGCACATCCTCTAATTCCTTTCCTGATTTTCCTTTACGTTCGTCGATTAAATCAAGTCTTGCATTAGTAGCAATTTCTATTTCGCATACATATAAACTTAATGTTTCTCTTAAATCCTCAACCCATTTAACTCTAGCAGCTGAAATTATATTTAGTTTGACTTGATGTAATGCAACCATTCCTGCAATAAGCGCAATTAAAATTGTTACAGAGTTGGTAATTAATATTTCTGACATGTTTTTTACAATTTTTTATAGATCTTACCGCAATGGTTCGCGGCTTGATGCAGTTGTGAAGCAAGTGAACAGATTATTTTCTGTTAAATATAAAATTTCTTGCGGAACGTAAACGTGAATTTACTACAAAATTTGCGATTGCTTGAAACGGCTGTTGGCAGAAGTATTTTTATGGAAGATGAAATAATTGAATTGCTAATTTCACCTCTCTATTTTTATCACCGTTTAAGTGAAATCTGTAGTTAAACCAGTTTTCATCGCTTTTTGATACAAATCCTAAATAATTTTCGTGAGAGCTGGTAACTTCTTTTACTTTTTCGAGAATTGATGAGAATTCTTTTTGCCTAACAAAAATAATCACGGAAGCTTTAGTGTCTCTCCAAGTTAAGTAATTTAAGAGTTGTGAAATAGTTTTTAAATATCCTTTTTCACCAGTCCAAAATTTGCACTCTGCAATAAAAATAACAGAACTATCATACCGCAACTGAATATCAGTTTTACCAGTTTTATTGAAAGTTTCCCCTGTAACACTTCCATATTCAAAGTTAGGGTCTAATGTCATTATAATATGATCTCTTAAATCTTCTTCGCCTTTATCTTTATATATGCTTGGTAATCTTTCAAAGTTTTTACCTATGTCGTTGATTAGCTTCAGAATCTGATTATAAATTTCATCGTTTAAAGTAGGTTCGGGTTTAAATACTTCATTGGAAACAGAAGGTTTAATGATACTAATTTTAGTTCTCAATTTTGGTTTTGGAACAGAAAATGTTTGTGATGTATCGGATTTCTTTTTTAGAGGTACGCCTAAAGAAGACATAAATTCATTTTTCTGTAGAAACTTAGATTTTCTTTCACGGATTTTTCCTGTAATATGACCACTTAAAGAATCATTAAACATTTTTATATCTAAAAGTAAGTCATTAAATTTTCTAAGACTATTCTTAACATTTTCGTCAAAAATTTGTTTTACTTTATTAGGGTCATTAGAGAAATCAATTACTTCAAGTTTTAAGTTGTTATTTTCAACTTCAAAATTTGTGCTTCCACCACCAATAGTAATGGTATTCAATCCTGGAAAATATTTTAAGACTTCTGAATTTCCAGTAATAGGAACAAAAAACTGGATTACGGGTCTTTTATATTTTTCCCCTCTATGAACATCAAATCGACTTGGATAGTCTTCCGCAGATATTTCTTTTTCGTAACTGTCTGCATAAACTTCTAAAAAATGAATCTCTGGTTTTTCAACAGTGTATTTATTAATTAAATATTCTGAATACTGTTCTTCACTAACAGTCAAAATATAATTTTCTGAAGTAGACTCTATTTCTGAATCAATACTTTTTACAATTGGAGCAAGATATTCTCTAATAGATCCCTTTCCACTAAAAATTCTATTTCTTGAAGTGTACATAATAATTCTATGGTTGTTTAAATATCTCTATCAACGTTCCGCCACCTCTTGTCAGTTGCGAAGTTCGGAACGAATCATTTTTTATTAAAGATAAAAATTCTTGTGAAGTGTAAGCGTGAAATCACTACAAAATTCGCAATTACGAGAAACGTGTGTTGGCAGTAGTTATTCTTTTCATAATTCTCTAGAGTTTTCAATAATTACAATTTCAGCAATTAATCTCAATAGATAAATTTCAGTCAAAAGGTCTTTGTCATCACGAAACGGTGTGTATTTACTCTTGTCAGTCTCTTTGCTGTGAACAATGGAATTTCTTGTTAAATAAATGCGTTTAGCAAGATTTACATACACTTCATTAGTATTTGCATTTTCAAAATTCACCTTATTGCCTTTCGAAAATGGCACTTCCTTTGTCTTAAAATGTTCAACAAGTGTTGGTGAAATAGTTGTCAATTCACTTGCTAAATATGGAATGTCCTTAACAAACTTTTTCAAAGTCAGCTCTAATGCTTCCGGTTCATTTAGTAGAAATTCATCATTTTTATACTTGAGTCGACTTTGTATTAAATTTACAAGTCCCGAAATATCTTTGCTCCTTTTGTAAGAAAAACTTGGTTTAGTCAACTCAGTTTTTATACTATTCAGAATATCATCGTTATAAATTTTTTCGTAGAAATGTTCAAGAACGTGGTAAAAAGACAAAAACTGGTGGTCAATACTTTCGCTTGAAATACCTTTTTGGTAATGAAGTATTAGTTCATTTAAATAAACTCTCTTTGGTGGTTCTACATCCGAAAAATTGGACCGTCTTAGTCTGCCTAACCTATATGGTTGCGTAAACTCGTCCATAAATCTAAGAGGTTGTATGGTGTAATCAAGATTATATCCTAAATTAAACAGAAAAGCGTACACAAGTTGTTCGAAGTCTGTCTTCTTCTTTGATGATTCAGATTTTATTTGAAGTGTTTCTAAGCCTGGGACAATTTCTTTTATAACTTCTAAAATATTAAGTTCAAATAAGCGTACTTGCTGGCTATTTTCTCCATCATAGAACCTTTTTAGTCTATGGGGAACAATCCCACTTCTCAAAATTCTTGGTGTATTTTGTTTGGCGAGATTTGAAAGAAAAAATATTAAATACTTGTCTGTAGGTTTGTCAATTTTATATTCAATTTTATTTACTGGGTCTTTTTGTTCAATTTCTCGATTGAGCATCATTCTATTCTCTTGTCTGACCAATACTTCCAACGAGATATTGTCAGTAAGTTCAACATCTTGGTCTGTTGTCATTACTGAAAGCTCCTGGATTATTTGAGTAACTTGAACCTTATCAAGTTTAGCAGTTTTGTCAGAAATGATATTAAATACAATTTTTTCGTCTGTTTCGTCCGTTATCGTAAAGTTGAACAGAGTCGTAATTGCATCTCTAATTTCGTTTATTGTCATAGTTATTGTCTGTCTTTATAATTACTGCCAACATCTAAATATACGCATTGCGTCAATTTATAATTTTAAAACATGCGTATATCAATTTATTATAAGATTGAGTTTGAAGTGTAATTAGTTTATTATTAATAGATTATATAATTAAGTCCTATTAATAGTGTTAATTTGATGCAAGTTTTTATTCTGTATTTACAAAAATCGTTTTATCTATAATATAAATTTTACGGTTTTTCAGGATTTTTGTTACGGTTTAGTTCTTTTAAGACGGTAATGTGTCAAAATAAGTGGTGACTCAAAATCTATAAATTACTACATAGCTAATCATTGTTTAGGTTAGTTTTTTTATCAAAGGAGAGGCTGTATTTCTCTCCTTTTTTTGTGCTGTAAATGTTATGATTGGACACTTGTTTTAGTCATAGTTAAGTTCAATGTAAACTTGTCTTTCAGTATCTTCATGTCCTCACTCACTTTTCTGTCTAGGACTTTGGCATAATGCTGGGTGGTGCGTAGGTTTTTGTGTCCAAGCATTTTGCTCACGCTTTCTATAGGTACGCCATTAGTGAGGGTTACCGTGGTAGCAAAGGTGTGCCTAGCAATGTGAAAGGTGAGTTCTTTGTTAATCTCACAAATGGCCGCTATTTCTTTTAAATAAGCGTTCATCTTTTGGTTGGATAGAATAGGGAGGAGCTTCTCCTCGTTGGTGCTCTGTGGGTGATTTTCGTATTTGTCAATGATCATTTGTGTAACAGGAAGAATTGGAATTTTAGAGGCGCTTTCTGTTTTTTGGCGGTGGGTAAATATCCATTGCTCTCCATCAATACCGTAGCTTATGTGCGACTTTGTTAGGTTTTTGACATCAATGTAGGCTAAACCGGTAAAGCAGCTAAAAAGGAAGATATCGCGTACTAGCGCGAGTCTTTCGGTTTTGAAGTCTTTGTTGATGAGGGTTTGGATCTCGTCTTCGGTTAAATATACTCGTTCCACTTCTTTGACTTTGGCTTTGTAATTGGCAAAAGGGTTTTTATCCAGCCAGTCGTTGGCCAAACATAGCTTGATGATTTTATTGAAGTTCTTGATGTATTTGACAGCAGTATTGTTGCTGCAGTTTCTCACGCTTCGGAGCCAGAACTCGTAGTCGGTTACAAATGCGTGGTCTATTTTTGTGATGTCGATATCGGACATATTGTATTTCCACTGCATGAACTCGATGGTGTGTTTCAATGAAGTAGTATAACGTTCTAATGTGCCTGGTGCGTATTCTTTTCCAATGAGCTCTTTTATCTTGTTGTTATGGTCTTGGAAAATGGGTACGAGCATGCGCTTGCGATTCAGTTTGTTACTGAGTGCATTTTTAAGATTTTCAATTGTGATCTCCAGCTCACTGGCAATTAATTTCTTTTCGGCAGTAAATATTTTTACTTTTAAATTATCAAGATGTGCATTTAGTAAACGCGTTTCTTCAGAGTTGCCTCTCATTCTGGAGGTATCTGAGTTCCATTTGTCGGGATCAATGTACTTGCCAGTGCTGTTGTCTAATCGCTTACCGTTAATGGTGATTCTCTGAAAAATGGGAGCTAGTCCTTGATTGTTGGTTTTTACTCTTTTGAGGTAAAAAAGAATTGAGATGTTTGCATTCATAATTGGTGACCTTTAGGTTAATAGAAATTTAGATTTTCCATCAACACAAATCAAGATGTTCAATTGCTGAACCCCTATATAATTCAAGGGTTGGCAGGGGTAGGGGCACCTACTTTTGCAAAGTATAGAGGTGCCCCTAATAGTACCCCTTTCAATTGAGAAATTATGTTTATT
>JACCDZ011248296.1_pt1 | contig 33696 bp, 34 predicted proteins | sample 7449551 | NCBI WGS metagenome assembly JACCDZ01 (sample SAMN15323452, study PRJNA562643) | freshwater metagenome | isolation source: river surface water | place: USA:Blue River Watershed | collected 2017-08-18 | reverse complement strand
GGTCGGCTTATTGATTTGTACAAAGAAGCGAAAAAACAAATATTACCCTCAAGGATATATCAACATCGTGCATAGATGCTGGCTCATACGCAACCACCAAAAGAGCGTCCTTTAAGCCATTTCAATCAGGCACCCACCTCAACCTGATCCATATGTACCGCTACATAAGTAGCATCCATATGGTGGCACCCGCTCAGATTACACCATGTTACTTGAAATTATGCTTTGCAGCATTCCCAGCCACACGGATATCATGCGCTTTTGCCATCGTTTTCGTATGAATCACATTGTTATCATACGCTTTGTTGATCGCGTTTCCCATGTTTCCAGCAGGACCTAGGCCATGCTTCACCAGATCCTTGTTGATCTGGTTATGCCAATGAATCTGCTGCTGTACCAGCTCCTCGCGTGCCTGGTCATGCACTCGACGATCGTATCTGTGTGCCATATTTGTTCAATTCTTTCTCTAGAAAATGTGTCACTTTTTCTGTATCACTTCACAAAATTCTACAAAGTTGTTGCGTTAATAAATGCTTTGTCAAAATGACAGTATGGGCAGTCTTTACGACAACCCAGTGGAAGCACGTTATACCACATCCCCCGTCCTTGTACTTTTGCGTATCGAAGAGTGCATGTAACACATGCATTATGTCCACATTGATAAATAAGCATATGTCTGTTTTGTACAATATCTAGACATATCGGACATTCAATGGACGAACCTTGATTGCTTAGTTGAAGATGTGTTGTGTGATGACCGCCTAGAAAGTTGAATTCATGGGCTGCTCGCATTGATGTCAGCCAAGTCATCGACGTTGGATCTCCTTTAGATTTTGTTAGTCGTTTGCATATTTTGTAGACTGTTTTGGCATTTGATTGTGCGAAAGAGAGGAGTATTTCCTGGCTTGGGGATGATGGTTGCACGAAACAAGTAAGTATGGAACGGGGATGTTTCCAGACATCATAGCTGGAGTTAAATGTCTTTTCTACTCTACTACATTCTATGCTTAACAACACGAGTGCTTCGTTCATATTCAGTTGTTTGCATCTTGTTTTCCATTGCTTATAGTCAAGAGATACCTCTTGAAGATTGGGAGGCATCTGGTTTAGAAGATGCCTCCATTCTTTGGAATACTTCATATACTACCCTTTATTGGTGAAAATATGCTTAAACGAAAAACTTTTGTAGCTACATTGCGCGATCTATTTCTTGCATCAACTCGCGGAACTTGCGCAAACGCTCCTCACCTTCTCCCCAAAATTCAGGTTTCTTCCATAAGTGTATGCGACAGCAACTGCCATCAATCGGAATAAAGTTGCTCTTGAAAATACGTCCTTTCGCAAAAAGTTGGTATATCTTTCCAGCCATGGCAGTAGATGTCATGTCCAAGGAACCTGTTTGATCCTGATCTAGATCCGCTGGAATGAAGCCAAGATCCCAAAACACTGCAACTTGACCCAAACGGAACGTAACAGTGATGTGGAACAACCCAGGATGGCTGGGTTCTTCCTCAATCTTCATATTCAAACGAGGATCAATCGCTTGTTGACGCTCAGGACGTTTATAGCTAGGATCGATGTAACGCATTTTCTTATAGATTTCATCCTGTTCTTTAGCACTCACGCGATGACTTGGGTCTAGAGGATCCTTGAAAGGTTTGTTATTTTGAACCGAATCTCTCCACAACCCATGCAGAGATTTTACGTAGTAGCAATGTTTCTTACTGGTCTCTGGTCCAATCGCAACAATCAAATGCAACTTCTTTTTACGAAATGTGTTGAACTCTTCATAAGTGATCGCATCTAACATCTCCGAACATACTTGCTCTAGATCATTCAACAACGCTTGACGTGTCTTTTTCGGCAAAGGGGACAGTTCTTCGGCGATGGGTGAACTCAATGACTTCTTCGAAGAAGACACACTCTTTGTAGATTCATAACTCTTATTATCCTCTACAGGTTGCATGTCTTGTAATGTATCCTTGATATGAAGTAACTGATTTGCCTTCTTACGCAATAAGAAGAATTTGCTACGCTCCCCTCCTCGAGTGTATGGCTCTAACCATTCCGCAACAGGTAAGTGTCCCTCAATGGCGCGAACAAGCTCACGAACATGAATGACGTGCTCGCGTTGGATTTGTCCTGTAGTAATCAAACGAACTCCTTCTTTATCAAGTTCAGAATGGATCGCTTTGTACATTTCTCCAAACGCTTCAGGTGTCATATCAGGACGAAATGTATGATGATGTAACGTCATAAGTTGTTCACAGTCCCTTCGAAGTTGGTTGGCAACATCACCATCTGCTTTGATCCGTCTTTTTGTGACAGGATTGATCGTTGGAGTCAACCGCCAATCAATGCAATTCTTGAATGTTACGGAAGCTCGTGTGCTTGACATTCTAAAAACAAATCATAAAATTATTCAGTTATAGTAGGTTACAAGTTGATGTCTGTATCGATGCGTATAAGTAAGGAGGATTGTGAACAATGGATTCATGATCCCCTGATCAATCCCATGACAGGTCGATCTATCCAAAAAGGAAAGGCAACATATAATGACATTTCCAAGGCATGTAAGGAAAAATATGGGATCACTCTAAATGATGCAACCGTCGAAGAACTAATAAATGAATGTATGAAGGCATTAACTCGTGGAACATCCGATGAGGTAGGTAATGCTTTCAAAGCTTTGCATGATTATGCACAGGCAGACAATAGTCTGGAGTACTTTCGCAAAGTAAAAGGATATCATCCTATGTTCTTGCATGCAGTGTTGTTTGGTTCAGAAAAAGCATCAAAGGCGTTACAATGGATTGGTAAGTATTTGACTTCTGAAGATGTACAGCATATTCTACGAGAACTGTTCCTTGTACGGGACAAACCAGTCACTGATTTTCGTCCTGTATTAGAATCAATACCGCCCACGAATAGAATGTTTGTCGCTGGCCTGAGTTTGAATGGAGACAACGTATTTGTTTATGCTTGCAAAAACAATAAGGAAGACCTAGCAGAGTTGTTGGCTGAATTCAAGGTGTACGCAACGACGCCAACATTGAGCAATACCTGTTTACTGTGGGCGGCTTCTAGGGGTTTTACCAAGTCGTGTGAATACTTAGTTCAAAGAAATTCTGCTGATATCAATGTATCTAGTATGGATGGAAAACATGCAATTGATTATGCTTTAAGCGGTGAAAAGTATGAGACTGTATTACAACTCATTTCCCTGGGAGCATCCATCACGTCCATCAATTTAGTCAACTTCATGGAGCAGATTCTTGCAAATTCTAAGTATCGCCAACAAGGAGAGGAGACTTTGCATGAACTTGGAGAGAAGTATTACACACTTTACAAAGCGCAACCTGAAGAAGCACAATCTTTCACATCTGAAAACTATCTATATGCTCTGAAGCATTTTGTTGAATCACAAGATCTGTCTAAATTAGATTTATCAGCATCAAAAAAGAGAGCTCTTGCCATCAAGTTCTATGTTCATCTCGGAGTTCAAATGTCAGGTTTAACAGATAGTAAGACGTACAAAGAAATTGTTTCCAAACCTACGAAATGGTGGACGGAAAAAGAGAATCTAAAAGACTTGCGAGTTGTGATTCGATCCGCAGGAATGATTGACAAGGTTCGTATTCATGAAATCAAGATTTTGCATAATGATTACAAACATATTACCCTGGGAAGTATTGGAAACTTTGTATTGGATCCATCGATACGTCAAGTGTCGAGTACAGAAGTTCAGGAAACATTGCAAGTTTTGCTAGAAAAAGGTAAACTTTTACACCGCACTTTCCCATTGCGTCCCAAAATACAGCTGGCAATGTATCCTCCCTCATATGTGGATGTGGCAAAACTGGGAGAAAACAAACCAAATAGACTTCCTAACCCACCTGCATATACGTTCAAAGCACTTGTACATGATATATACAGTGTTGTGCGTAAAGAAAGATATATACCCGCTCACGTTCTGAATAAACTTCCCACAAAGTTGTTTTCTAAATCTTTTGCAAGTCAAAGGGATCAGGCTGCCCTTGACCTGCACAAAATACCCAAATTGGAAGTTACCCATTCTGTGAGTTCGGAATCTAAGAGTCCAGTATCTCCTGTGGATCGTACGAAGCTGAAAGTTGAAAGGAACCCTCGTCAGAGCAACCCACAAGTGAATATGAAAGAAAAACTTGTGAGTGTATTATCCAACAGACAAGGGGCTGCATATGCAATGGCTGCGAAATCCATTTCGAGACTTAAAAAACCCATCCGCAAGGTGGAAGATGTTACCCATCTGAAAGGAATTGGACCTGTTATTACTCGTGTTATTCAAGAAGAGTTTGAAAAGCATCCTACACCTGCCGAACTACAGAGCCCGTCCGAAGAAACCAAACTTCTTGCCAAAAAGTCTATCGCGCGTTTTGCACAGAAGCGCGTCCGTGCTTTGCGGAAGTATTACGATGATAGTATCGCATATATGCATGATTTGCCTCAAAAACACAGAAATATGATTTACAAAGCGCTGAATGGTCAGATTATGCAAGGTCCTTTTAGCGATGGTATTAAACGTATTAGTACATTGCTATATGCGAAAGATATACATGCCGACATCTTACTAAACATAGTTGAGATCGTAGCACGCGCTCCTCCTTTACCTATCCGTTACTCGTTATATCGTGGAATGCATATGTCCAACCCACCTGTGATCAATGAGACAGAGATTTTCCAAGAGATTCCCTTTTCTACAACTTTCATTAGTAACTATGCATTAGGATGGATTCTAGCGAAGAAGGCCGTGGCGTTGAGACAAGAATTGCCTTGCTGTTTGTTTGAACTGAGTTGCCATCAAGGCACCAAAGGGCTATACTTGAGTAAGTTACCTTGGATGGATCCTTGGACAACCCATAATGCTCCCATATTTGATAGGATAGCACCGAACAACATAATCGATAAGTTCCATATCAAGGTGAACTCGCAAAATGAATTGTTGATGTTCCCATATCGCTTGAAGGTTGTAGGAAAGAGAACGAAGAGTTTCAAAGAACTCCTTGACAAACAGTTGGAGACCTTGGATACGCATTACGAGTTTGATGCAGCCCAGAGGAACTTGGGGTCGTTATTCACATATCATTCCGATCTATTGGAGAAAGAGGTAGATGTGTATATTCTTGAGCTACAACCCATCAGCCTATATAAAATCAAAATTCATCCAGATCATATCACCGAATTTGAGTCACAAAAATTGGTTCCAGGCGCCTCTCAAAATGTATCAAGTCCATTCATTTTCTATAGTCCTGAGGAAATCGATCTGAAGTTACAAGATCGTCTGAACGAGTTAGAGGCAAAGGGTTTTTGTGAACAAACCAAAATTATCGAGAAGGGACGCTATGTCGGAAGTAAAACCTTCTAAACTTCCTTCTCCCACTTGCGCGTCAGGTTGATGATCATGAGTTTGACACGTTGAATGGCATCATGATAATTGTCATTCATATCATTCGCGGTATTGACATCATCGAGATACTGGTAAATTGCTTGAACATCAATCTGAAGGGATCTGAGTTTCTTTTTGTACGTAATGATATCTTGTAAGGTAGCACAAGTTGCATGATGTGTAAATACAGGCAATGCATCTTTATCATAGGCTAGTTCCCAGTTATCATCGCCTGTATGGATCGTTGAATAGTTCACATTCGGGTTTGATTTCTTCATAATGCGATTGCGATCGTCTTCCAAAAGTGTGCCCACATATTTGGCGAATGCAATATCAGGTTTAGGATTCATCTGTAACAACTTTGCGAACACCTTTTCCGTGATGTGGTCTTTGATGAACTCAAACTTGTCATCTTCAATGCCGTTGGGGAAAGACAGAATCACGTTGTTGTTGATCGTACCATTATTTTGTGTACCAATGTTCTGAGTTTGAATATTGTTAGTATTGTGAGAATTAGAATGAACGATGGAAGTAGCTCCTACATCTGGAGAGACCACTATCTGATTTTCTGTTGCTTTACAACTTGTCTTATGGCGAGAGAAAGACGCTGAACATGATAATGTGATATGGCATTTGGGACATTCATATGGATGCTGCTTCTTGTCACACTTTACCGCATGGCGTATCAACGAATATTTATATGCGAAACACTTGTAACAGTCTGCACATTTGTATGAGTTAACATTTGGTGAAGTAGGGTTAACATTTGGTGAAGTAGGGTTAACATTTGGTGAAGTAGAGCTAACATTTGGTGAAGTAGGGTTAACATTTGGTGAAGTAGACTCATGCACCAGAGCAGTGTGTCTATGTAGGTTATAAGACCTATTTGTAGTGTAAGAACACTGTGAGCAATTATATGTCCTTTGTGAGCAACTTTTAGCCATACTGTTATAGTAAATGAAAATATTCTCATTCTCTTAAATTCCTTACGGTGAGCAAAATTGCTCATGAGCAACTCGTGAGTAGGGTGGGGGGAAGGTTGTTGCGCAACTCTCGGGAGCCCTGGGTGTCCCTAGGTTTTGGAGAAGTCGCAACCTTTTTTTATTTATCTATCCTTTGAGGATTAATGTTGTAACTTATGGACAACATTGTGTACCGTCATGAATATTTAGGATCATTCATACACAACGAAACATTTGTTTTCCAAGAATACACAAAAATCAAGATTGCAATATCAAGTGGTTCGAAGACATACAACTTTTCTAGAATCGTTTTTTGGGTTGCGTACCAGCGACGGCTGTATCAGATAAAAGCCATATTGTTGATTCCATTCAACAGAGAAACATATAATACGTTTCATAAATCCATGGACTGCTTCTTCTCCCAACAAACGTTGTTGTGTAATTGTTAACATATTGAAATAACGATATAATGAAGTCAATATGAAAGACATCATAATCACGCGATAAATCATAGATTCATGAGTATTTGCGCGTGTCAGTCGAGATGGATCCACAATATAACAAGATTCTATCACTGCACGCAACCCAGACATATGGATTGGTTTTCCATAGTGGACCCATTGGTATAGGAAGAACAGGCTATTCATATAACAATATTCTGCATCAATCATGTATTGCGGACAATGGTATTCATCCTCTGACTTTTTTAGACAGAACTGAGACAAATCCATGAAGTCAATATCTATGTCGAAATGCTCTGATTGAAATGCAATCCGTGCATAATCATAATTCGCGTAATAGATCTCACCGTTCGCCCTTTTCTTCTTTCGTTGATACGCGATGGGATCATAGTATGCAAATTTGTATCGGGATCCATGCTTCCAAGTAATAAAAGCGATCCCATGATACATCTCAATATGCTTGTTTTCCAAGATACAGATTCCAATCATGGGTTCTCCCTCCCGCAAGTGATCAAGTACTTCTTCTAAAGATGGTCGGTCCGATGTGACAGACTGTGTATAGTCGAAGTCATCAGGCTCAATGGAAGAGAATTGCACATAATACCATGGGTAAACATGAGCATCCCTGCTAAGAAGACGAGCAATGGAAGGGATCTTGTATATTGATGCTCGTGGCACCATGTTTACTACGATGTCACTCATGCTATTAAAACTCTTCTTATCTGCGACCTTACTGTATGTAATGCGTCCTTGTGAATCTTCATGAGCGTTTAGTTGTTTGTGTTCATTCAATTGTTTCAATATGTCGGATTGTTTCACATGAGAACGTAATACTTGTTCCCAACGACTCCAGTTTCGACTCATTCTATAAGAAAGAGTACCAAAAATAAATAGAAACCGATAAAATTTACTGATAAAACTTGACAACATCAGGACTTGTCTTGAAAGACATTTCATGAACATCGACCACACGAATCGCATCCAACGATCTAGCCCTTGACAAGGCGGTATAGGCTTGACCTTCCGCAAATATAGAAGGCCCTAGATCCAACTCAGCTGCATCCAATGTACATCCTTGACTTTTATGAATGGATAAAGCATATGCTAGTCGAATTGGCATAGTGATAATGTAAATCTTGCTGTCTTCTTCACTGACAATGCTTTGCATATGAACGACTACACGACGATCGTCCATCAAACGAATCGTAACACTGTTTGCATGAAGTTCTTCAATCACACCCCTCGTTCCATTGACAATCTGGTCTTCCACACTTATATTCCAAGTGACCATCACCTGCGCACCTTCGCATAGAGTGACTTCTTCTTTGACATTCAACGATGCTCCCCATGTCTTTGCCTTTTCACCTGAATACATGGTCTTATAGACACCTTCTTTCGCCCCATGTTCAATGAGTTGTTTGTACTCTTTGGCATTAATATGATCGACTGCGGCATTCTTGGCAAACAACTTGGTCGGTTTGATAGAACCTTCCCATACACGATCGCTCGTCTTTTTCAATAGATCAATGTCATCCTGTGTCAAAGCACCTATGCGTGCACGTGACAGAAGTTCTTGAAATATGATATCTCCTTTTTGCCGATGAATCTCTCGCAATGTGATTATCTCAACGTTCATTTGTTTCCAAGCTCTAGAATGATAACAGAATTCGCCATCTACAGGGCCCAATTGATGAAAATCACCCACAAAGACAACTTGCACACCCCCAAATGGGGCCAGGTTGTTACGAAGCTGAGATAGGTATTTCGAAATCTTATCCAACAATTCCGCAGTCAACATAGAAACTTCATCGATAATCAGTAATTGCAAACGTACAAGCTTTTGCAACAACCATTTCTTATGAGTTTTGGTGTCAGACACAAGTGCATCTACCGATTTTGTTCCCAAACCGATTCCCATCGCGGAATGGATGGTTTTTCCGCCAAGCAAAACAGCAGCTGTACCTGTAGTCGCAGTGACGGATACATGCAAGTTTGCACTTCGAGCCCATTTCACAATACTTTTCACAGTATACGTCTTGCCTGTACCTGCAGCACCTGTGAGAAATATATTACGACCATGTGTAACCAACTGAAGCGCTCGGTGCTGTTCTGCATTCATTGTATATACACGTTCCTGGATATAACTGGAACTCAAATTTTAACTCTGTTTCACTCATTTGGGTTTGTACCAAAATTTTGGAAAGCATTTCAAAAAAATGAATTCCCACACTTTCGCAGTGTACACACAAACGGACGATATAAACGGAATGGTAGAAACCTATATGCTTCCAATGCCTGATGATGTAGAGCTCCTTCATATGATCCAGGATAATAGGAATGGTACAGCTCTCATTGCAAAAATAAAGAGAAGTAGAGCAACACAACAAATAAGTTCAGCTTCGTTGAAACGAGTACAAGGGTCATCTAGAAAGATGGATACCTACCTTTCTCGGTATCGAGTAGACTTCTTACGATTTGACCTCATTGGCAAAGAAATCCTTTGTGGAGAAGCACTGGAAGATGCATTTGTGTGGGACATTGAGTACTTTGAAGTATTGTAAGGATACCACAACATCATGTTCTTTTGGAGTTTAGAACATGGCGCGTTTTGATCCGACTTTTGAGAAGCGCTTAAAGGTGAAAACGACTCTACCCGAGTGGTGAGGCTTGGACCGAGAACCACCCACTTGGATGCCTGTGGCTTGACCGATCTGCTGCTCTTGTGTATGGAGATAACGAGAAATAGACTCGATGAAACCATGCATGTGGCTGCGACTCAAGTAGTCACGGGTCAACATGTAAGCCTGATCAAAACGGTAGGACAATTTTTGGTTTCCGATAACGACATGAATGGGAAGGGAGATCATAACATTATACAGGGCAAACAGTTCTCCTTCCAACTTGATACGCATCGTGTTGATCATATCTTGAGTATCCAAGCCGACGAACTCGATGTCTTCCTTGTGCTTGGCGACGAATTGGAAGAAGGATTGGATCAAGGGAGTCGAAGTCATGCTATTGAGGATTTCTTTACACATGTATTTCCAGTACTCACGGTCCGCACCCACTGCTTGAAGAGGCTGAACGTAGGTGCCGTAGAGGAAGAAGTGAGACAGGATATAGAATCCCATTTGGTCGAACTCGGTAAATTGCATATACTCTTGATGGGCAAGATCTGCGTTTTGCAAAGATGCGACGAAAGCATGAGGATCCTCGTTTTGGAGAGCAAGGGCCTGTTGGACATAGGCCTTGGTCATGAGGTTCTTGAGGCTAGAAACTTCCTTGAACATCATGATAACACGGATCGCGGTTTGCTCGATGTATTTACGGAACTCCTCGGCCACCTTGAGTTGGTACTTGACATCCCGATCACCCGACTTGGAGGAACGACTGACTTTAGACGATGCGGTTCCTGAGCTATCTTGTGAGGCCAGCATACGGTCGATCACACGCTCGATTCGTTCTTCACTTTCCTTGGCATAATCCACAATACGTTGGATGGCATCATCAATCATCATCTCATCCCCCGAGGAAGCCGATGTGGCGGATGAACTTTTGCGTGTCATATGGTCTACAGTAAGTGCACAAAGTTTCATGATGTTGTAATACGTTTATTTTAGATGCTCACACTTGGAATCGAACCAAGGACCGCTGCATTACAAGTGCAGTGCGCTACCAACTGCGCCATGTGAGCTCTAAAATAAAAAGAAAAATAAATAAGATGGGTTCTTACCGTACCTTGCTACACGGTAATCCTTATATCATTTTCGCAACTTAAGGTAAATGGGCATCCCACTCGATCATATTGCCATCATCGGCTATTCCGCATTGTTCTTGTTCGCCGCTTACAAGCTTGGCGATACCATGCGTCGCCCTGTCGACCTCTTTGCCAATCTGCTCCTTTTGACAGGTCTGGGAGCTTTGATCACCTATCACTATCGTAAGATCACTCTCAAGAAGGATGAGAACAACGATCCCGTACAGAAACGTATTCGTCTTGTTGCCCACTCTACTCTCGTAGGCTTCTTACTGATCACCTTGGCCCCCGTGTCCAAATCTGTGTTCCGTTTCTATGATACCTTCGCTTTGGTCGCCCACATGATCCTATTCGTCACCGTTTTGGCAGGTATGTCCCAATTGGCTGGTGTGGGTCTGTTGGCTGCCTACTTCCTCTTCGCTGCATTCACGAACCTGAAGTATGGCGGATGGGATACCGTACAACTCGTGGGACGGATCTTCTTGCTGATCTTCTTCACCGTTAGTTTCCTCCTAGGCTTCAAAGCCTAAACAACCCAAAAGGGTCTGTAGAAAAATGTAGCTACAGCTTCGAAGTATATTTCATCATCGACAGAGACACGTAAATGCATGCAAGATCAGGAATCATGTTGAATGGTGTATCCAGACTCTCATCAATAATTGTTGTTGCGTCTAGATGATGAGAAAAGTAAACCCTAGAGATCAAATCCTTTTTCTGCAAGTTTTTCAACACTTGGTCGGACACGTCCGCCCATGTCGTGAAGCGATACAATGTCACAACCGTCATTTGTTCATCCATACAAACCTTGATGATACGGTATTCCATTCGATCGATCTTCAATGGCAACCCCGTAACATATTTCTCCGTCTCCTCAATCGCCACAGGATCTTGGAATATTTCGAACATTTTTGATATCCAAAAGTATCATCCATCAACTCATTTTTTTCTAAGTATAGCTGTTACGATATACATGTACTTCATCACTCGTAAGAAGCTTCCATAAATTCGCAGGTAGACGATGGAGTGCAATATAGTGAATGCATTCATTGTATTGCAAGTTGTCCGTCAATACTTCCCGCAATCTATTGAAATTGAAACTGTGTCCTCGCACACAAAGATACTTCTTTTTGTTGGTAAACTCTTTTTCCTCAAAAAAGATATCAATATGCCCTGCAAATCGTTCAAACAAGATCCCCAACATCTCTCTGGAACGATTGCTTGGCAACTTACACAAGATACCGTCCACGACGGATTCTACTTGATACATACCAGGAATGAAGTTGCTTGAATCCATTCTGGAACACTGTAAGGTATGTATGAAGACATTGTATACCGTCCATCGATCATACCTCTCCACAAAATCAGTCAATTTGATCATTTGGTCCTCTAAACGCTGTTGCTGATCCAAGATCATAAAACATAACTTCTCACAAGGTGTAATATTTTCAATCATACGGTCTTCCATGATGACTGCTGCAACGTTTCCGATGTTCACGCTTTGTCAATTTTTTCTTCATAACAAAAATGTGAAAAAAATGAGAGAAGATTTCATATATGTCGTGACGAAGAATGCAGCGCGACAAGATCATGATCACGTACGATAATATCATTCATCTGACGAACTCGATGTCGATGCTAGAGAAGACAAATTGTGGAAAGTTTAAGATTCTGTTTCATCAATCCGTACTCTTTGCTCATGCAGAGATTCGTGTCACCAAATCAGAAGGCGTTGTGGTAGATGCAGTGGAGATGATGCTGTGTGAAGATGGTCCTGCAGTCATTCGCATTGAACTTATTCATGGTGAACGTCATGAATTTTATGGATACCGTGTCAGTAATAACTATACCATGGGAGACCTGGTCATATGTATCGCGATTCTAGAGTTTGTATGCAAGAAAGTATACAAAATGTATGAAGACTCCATGCTTTTACCCTGCATGCCATCTCTGGAATTGTTGAATAAGCTGGGACCTGGCCTAGAGATTCATCACATTCCGCGTCGTGCTACATTTCCGTCACGTGAGTTCTTAGGAAAGGAAGGATTCCGTACCGTGATAAATTATCAATCCTTGAACCATCCAAACATTGTCTCTCTCCCTTCCAAATCGGTACGTGATGAATTGTGTCAGATGGATGTACTCTTGAATGAATGTGAACACGCGATCTCCACTACTAGCCATGTGCCTGTAGATGTCAAGGAATATCGCTCAACAATGACAGAAATCATGCAAAACTTGGAGAAATTGCGGAAGATGATCGCTTCCAACTTATAAACTCTGCTTTTCTGACTGCAGAATAGCTACTTGCTTTTGGGTTTCTTCCAACTTTCGGGACAATTCTTGCACTGCCTTCACCAGGTAAGGAACGATCTTTTCATAGGCAATACCGTAGTAAGTTTCTGGGGCACTGGGGAAGTTCAACTCGCGCATGACCAATGGTAAGATAGGAGCTACATCTTGGGCAATGAATCCCACATCTGATGTGCCACGTTTCTCTTCATTAAAGATGTCATCACGCCACTTGTACTCCACAGGAGCTAGTTTTTGGATCGTGTCTAAAGCATGGTCAATGGGCTGGATATCCTTCTTCAACCGTATATCTGATGCCGTTCCGAAACCGCCCACATCTCCTGAGGCAATGATATTCCCTTGGACAGAAAGTTTAGCAAGAGGATTGGTTACTCCAATACCCACATTACCCTCATACGTTATGCGTACTTTCTCTGCACCTGATGTGCCGAAAACAATGTTTTGCTGCATGTCGGCCACTGTAGAGAAACCAGTGAGGTCAATATACGATTTACGAGTTGCAGATGTACCTCCTCCTGCAGAAATACGTAAGAATCCATCGTCGGCCCCAGTTACCAGAGTAGTTCCATTTGTGCATCCAAATGCACGTATTTCACCTGGGATCGTAGATGTTCCAACCGCAGGCCGTGCTGTGGCATTGGAGATATAGGCACAGGTAGCAAATGTCCGTGATAACATCGTGCCATTCACATCCATTTTAGCCAATGCGGTAGTTGTACCCACACCTACGTTGCCAAGTGTGAAATGGATATTGGATCCCGCGGTGGTCCATTGCGATGGAGTCAATTCGGTTGCACCTGTACCACTGTATAAAGCACCTGTACATAGAATGTCACCTACCACATGCAAGCGCTGTTGTGGGTTAGTCGTACCAACGCCAAGGTTTCCTGTGAGGCAACCATTTCCTAATACATGAAGTGGCTGGATAGGTGCATTGGTATTGATAACCACATTTCCTTGACCACCCCCGCCCACGATGTAATAAATATTGTTACCACTCTTTGTCCATTGAGTTGAGCCTCCAGAAGATGCACCTGAGAATAGGACATTGTTTTGGTACAGATTTCCTGTAAAGTTGATATCACCTTGAATGTGTAATGTGCGCAGAGGAGAGGTTGTACCTACGCCTACATTCGCTCCCACAATGGTGAAGGGTGCGGGAAGTGTACTTGATGAAAGAGACCCAACAATTTGTGCTGCAGAAATGTTGGTAAGATTGGCGCCACTTCCTTCGAATGATGTAGCGCGAACAGTACCTATCACGTCTAATTTCCTTCCAGGCTGTTGTGTGCCAATACCCACATTTCCTGTAGCTGTAGAATAAGTGTGGATTCCATTCCATAGGAAAGGAGTGTTTGTAAGTTGAGAATAGTTTCCAGATGTAGCTACACTTGACAGACCTGAAATTGCATTGGCTGCAATAGATACATTGGAAGTTGTTACCGAGGTGATACGTCCTTTATCATCGACCGTAAAACATGGGATCACACTCCCTGATCCATATTGTCCTGCAACAACCCCTGTAAGGGGGAACACACTTGATGAGAGCGTGCCTGTAAGTAGAGACGATGCATTGGTACCGAAATCAACCAAGACACCATTCTGATACAGCCCTCCTGTGAAGTTGATGCTTCCCGATACATCAAGGGCTTGTGTGGGTTGAGTGCTTCCGATACCTACGGTTCCATCATTCGCGATCTTGAGAACACTTCCGTCAAAGTTACTAAACTCCGCAATTGCATAGGGTGACCCAGAAGACATTTGATACACTAGAAGTGCATCCGCGGTTCCCAAATTCGATACAGTGAACTGGTCCGTATTAGTGATAAGAGTATTCACTGTAGTAAAGTCTCCTGTCACATTCAGATTGCTTGTCGTCAATGTGTCACTGCATTGAATATATCCTGACAACATGGCATTCTTTGCTTTGATAGATCCATTCACATCCAGTTCCACTGTAGGACTGTCATGAAGAATGGCAACAAATCCGTTGTTTTTGATAACCATCTGTGTATCTGCAGGAGTCTGAATATGAATAGAGTCGCCGAGGCCATCATTGTATATATCCAATGCAGTTGTGGTCGATGTGATCTCTGTGGTTATAGCCAATGCTGAACTCTCGATCCATACATTCGATGACGTTACTAGGAACGGTGTTGGAAGAATGTCACTAGACATAAGACCCACCAAGTTGGAAGTATGTAGAGTTCCTGTCAAAGAAGTAGCTACAATGGAGCCTGCAACATCGAGCTCAGCAATTGGGGACAAGGATCCAATACCTACCCGAGATCCATCAATTGTGAATGGTGCAGGAATGGATTCCGAGTTGAGAGGATTCAACACATAAATCGAAGAAGCTTGGATGTCACCGTTGACTTCCAATGCGGCAATAGGAAGATTGGTACCAATACCTACATTACCCGCATTTGTATAAATAGGATCGGGCAGGAAATTGGTCACAGGGAAATTCCCTTCAAAGTTCGTTGCCTTGATGGTTCCTATCACTTCTAACGAAGCAGATGGTTGTAGTGTTCCGATACCCACATTTCCTGTGGTAAATACCGCATCGGCTCCAGAAATACTGAAAGTACGGTTGACAAGGTCATTGTAGTCTCCTGATGTAGCTACCGTTGCTAGATCACCGATATCTGCAGCGGTTATGATAATTGGGGCATCTGCAATCGCTGTAATGCGACCCTTGGAATCGATTGTCAGCTTGGGTACAATGTTGCTTTCTCCATAGACGCCTGCAGCCGCAACATCTTCCAGAAGTGTTGAATTCAATGTGCCTGTCGACAAATAGGAAGCATTGGTGATGGGACCGCCTCCTGACAACTGGATGTCAATTCCATTTTGTAGGATAGATCCTTTGAAATTGACGTCTCCAATCACTTCTAATTTATAACGAGGTGTGGATGTGCCGATACCTACATTCGCAAGAGTGTAGACGTTGCTGTGATTGGTTTGGAAATAGAAAGGAATGCTGGAAAGGTTGGAGTAAGCGCCTGTGGTAGCTACCGTAGATAGAATAGGTTTGTTGATCAAATCATTGTAGCTAGCAGTTTTGGCCACATTACAAAGGACAGGTTGGTTTGACAAATCATTATACGACCCTGTGGTTGCTACGGTAGCAAATGTGGGAACATTGAGAAGATCCAGGAAGCTACCTGATGTAGCTACACTTGATAGAGTAGGTGTGTTTGTCAAGTCATTGTAATCTCCTGATGTAGCTACACCTGATAGAGTAGGTGTGTTTGTCAAGTCATTGTAATCTCCAGATGTAGCTACACTTGATAGAGTAGGTGTGTTTGTCAAGTCATTGTAATCTCCTGATGTAGCTACATTACAGAGTGCAGGAAGTCCCATCAAATCAGTATACATACCTGATGTAGCTACACCTGATAGAGTAGGTGTGTTTGTCAAGTCATTGTAATCTCCTGATGTTGCTACACTTGATAGAGTAGGTGTGTTTGTCAAGTCATTGTAATCTCCACTTGTAGCTACATTCGCGAAGGAAGGTTGATTCGTAAGATCTGTATAGGATCCTGTTGTAGCTACGGTAGCCAACGCAGGGCGGTTGGTAAGATCCGTATAGGATCCTGTTGTGGCGACCGTTGCAAAACTAGGCTTATTGGTCAAACTGGTATAAGATCCTGTGGTAGCTACAGATGCCAGACTGGGGCGATTCGTCAAGTCTGTATACGATCCTGATGTAGCTACGGTGGCGAAATTAGGTACGTTACTCAAGTCAGCCCATTCACCTGTAAAGGCAATGGACACCAGTGGAGGAGTATTGATCAAGTCAAAGTAATCTCCTGATGTAGCTACTGGGACAAGCGCTGGAATATTTGGGATATCCCAATAGTCCCCTGAAGTGGCAATGGTCGCCAATACGGGAACGTTTGCAATGTCTGCATAGTCTCCTGAGAATGCGACCGCCGCAAAACTGGGACGGTTTGTCAGACTGTTATAGGATCCTGTAGTTGCGACAGGAGCCAAGCTAGGACGATTGGTTAAATCGTTATAGGATCCTGTCGTTGCAACCGTAGAAAAGGAGGGACGACCTGACAAGTCTGTATACGTTCCTGTCGTAGCAACTGTGGCAAGTTCTGCAGATACAGACACGGACGTGATACGTCCTTTGTCATCCACATTGAGAACAGGGATCGCATTGGATTGCCCATAGGTTCCAGCGGTAACCCCAGAGGTAGGTAAGAAGGATGCATTGAGGGTTCCACTCGATACCATCGGCGCTCCATTCTGATAAATAGTTCCTGTCACACTCAATGTACCTGTAATGTCCAGAGTATGAGCAGGTTGTGTATTGCCAATACCAATCAAACCACTATTCATGATTTTCATAATAGATCCATCATAACCAAAGAATTCGGCTACATTATAAGTACTTCCAGGAGCCATTTGCAACACACGCAATGTGTCATGAGTTCCCAAGTTGCAAACCGTGAATTGATCTGTCTCGACGATGTTTGTATTCACGATGCTGGATGTTCCCAGTATATACACATTACTTGCAGTCAGTGTGTTTGTACATACCATTGTGTCGCTTTCTACGTAGTGACTCTTAATCGCTCCATTTACTTCAAGTTCCACAGAAGGAGTCGTTGTACCAATACCGACATTTCCACCTTCATAGATGGCATTGGTTTCTTGGAGAGCAAAGGTGGTATTTGTAAGGTCGTTATAGTCTCCAGATGTAGCTACATTTGCCAGACTAGAAACATTCGCGGCATCGATCTGAATGGTTTGTGTTGTAACGGAGGTAATACGACCTTTCTCATCCACTGTAAGGACAGGAACACTTGACGTTGATCCATATTGACCTGCTGTAGTGACGGATTCCAATAAGGATGAATTGAGTGTACCTATTGTAAGTGCACTTGCATTGGTTGTATCTACCGCGGACTCTGATACGGAGGTAATACGACCAAGAGCATCTACAATGATCGTGGGGATGTTACTAGCAGAGCCATATGTTCCTTCCACAACTCCTGATGCAGGAAGTTGCGCAGCATTCAATGTGCCAGATGTAATCGCACTGGCATTGATCCCCGAGGAAGGGAGTGCAGATGCAGGCAAAGATCCTGTGGTAATTGAGCTTGCATTCAATCCTGAGAGGGGAAGGACATTCGAAGAGATGAGTCCTGTGGTAATGGAGGATGCATTGAGACCATAGGATGGGAACAGGGAAGCAGAAAGAGTTCCTGTCGTCAAGATATTCGCACTGACACCTGTCGTAGGAAGTTGAGCGACAGGAAGTTTTCCTGTGGTGATGGAAGATGCATTCAGGCCTGACGATGGGAAGATGGATGTAGACAAAGCCCCTTGGGTTATCGAATTTGCACTGATACCTGTGGATGGAAGCAGGTTTGACAAGATGGTACCTGTACTTAAAGAGCTTGCATTGAGTCCTGTCAAAGGGAACACGGATTCGCTGAGAATGCCTGTCGTGATGGAATCAGCATTAACACCTGAAGATGGCAAGCGATCTGTAGACAGAGTTCCTTGCGTGATAGTATTTGCATCGAGGCCTGACAATGGAAAGACACTCGTGGACAAAGTTCCTGTAGTCAAGGACGAGGCGCTGACACCTGTGGTAGGGAGTTGAGCAACGGAGAGTCTGCCAACCGTAATGGATGCAGCATTGATTCCTGAAGCAGGGAAAACACTGGTAGAAAGGGATCCAGTGGTCAACGAGGATGCGTTCATACCCGTAGCTGGAAGACGATTCACATCAACGGTTCCTATGGTCAGTGCACTTGCATTGAATCCTGTAGTAGGGAATACGTTGGAAGATAGAGTACCTGTAGACAATGTGCTTGCATTTAGACCCGATGTAGGGAATATAGTGGTGGATAAGGTTCCTGTGGACAAGGAGCTTGCACTTACACCTGTAGTGGGCAAAATCGACGCACTGATCGTTCCTGTGGACAGGGAACTCGCATTGACACCTGTGGTGGGCAAACGAGCTGGATTCACCGTTCCAGTGGTCAATGATGATGCGTTCAAGCCCGTAGTGGGCAATGCAGAAGAAGGAATCGTGCCTGTAGTCAATGCAGAGGCGTTCAACCCTGTAGACGGTAAAACCGAAGCAAGGATAGTACCTGTTGTGATTGCGTTGGCGTTGATCCCCGAAGTGGGAAGGTACGCTGCGCCAATGATGCCTGAGTTGATTGCGCTCGCATTGATGGGAGATATATTGCTGATATTGATGGGGTTAATATCAGTAATACGACCTTTCGAGTCTACTGTGATACGTGTAGCTACATTGGATTGTCCATATGTACCTGCAGCAACTCCTGAATTTGGTAACAAACTGCTGGAGAGAGTTCCTGAAGTGATGTCACTTGCATTGGTAGAAGTTCCACTGCCACCACTTCCCCCACCTGAGGAAACATTGGAAGAAGCAATGACAGGAGTGTATGTATATGGATTGATATATGGATATAGTTGAACGTTTGTGGTGAAGTATACAAACATTCGTTGAGACGTCACTGATTGCACCACATAAATGGAATAGTTTCGCGATTCTACCACATTGAAGCTACGCGACCTTGTAGCATTTGCTGACCCTGTCAGAGTGAACAGAGTTTCCCCGCCCGTGATGTGATCTACAAGGATCATCGTAATTGGGTTTGCACTAGAGGATATCAAATTGATTGTGGAAGTTCCACTATCGCGTACATAGAACCGCGAGGCGACCACCATCGACGCATTTGTTTGATAAAACACGTTCATACGAATCGAGTTCAAACGAATCGTGTCTTGAAATGTTTGAAGTTGTAAAGGTTGAGACTGAATCTCGTTGACTGCTTTTGACGCCGTGTCAACCGTTGCGGTTCCTGTGTTGACATAGTAGATTTGCAACAGGTTCGCAAAACTCATTTCTATACTTCTGACATATAAGAATACCAACACCAAAATGGCTTTGATGTAGTTGGTGATTCTAATTAATCGTCCAACACGAGTTGACTTTGTTGGCCGTTATGTGTCGTCTGCCATTCAGTCTCTTTGTCAGGCAGCGTTGTGGCGACGTTGTGGTTTTGCATTACATCTTGTACGCAATCGGTGAACATACTAAATATTTCACGTGTCAGATTGGGTGCAGTAGTAAGAATATAATTGGATTCATACATTGTAAGGTCGGCAACGATTCCAGTGCCTATCAAGCAGCGAGCTGTTAACAGGGTCGTTGATACTTTGGAAGGAACCAGGATTGTGATCAGCATTCTTTGGTCATGGGATGTTGTAGTGGAGACGCGGATGCGAGGGATAAGAACGATTGCATCCTCATCATCATCTGCATAGAAGCTTGCTTTTTCCCAGGTGGTTGTGATATTCATTGTGGTATTTGGTTAGTTTACCAATAAATTCTGGAATCACATTTTCGAATGGATAGGATGAGTAGGTAACAAAAAATGAAAAAAGATGATCTGGACTATGTGATGTAACATGTATATACTCGACAATACCTCGACAGACTTTCAGAATCTGCCTGCAGATCTGGTGTGGTGCCATGTGCTTCCAAAAATGCAAGTAAAAGAACTGCGGAAGATGTGTGAACTGGCGCTGGCGGAAGGCAAGCATGAATTTGTGAGAGGAATGATCATCCCTGCATTCATGCAACGGTACATGGATCCCGCCATGCGTTATAATACACACATGTACGCTTGTATGACAAGCATATTGCAATATATGATATATAACTGGTCATTTGAAGAAGTTCGTGACTTTTTTTCCTACTATGGTCTTTCCGAGATTGAATGTGTAGATTATCAACTCTTTCAGATTTTCATGAGCAAGGAGGTTACGAGTGAGTGCTGGAAGTTTGTGATTCCAAACGCACAAGCACTTGCATCCGCGCATCATCTTGCAGTGAATATGAATGACAAAAATCTGGTGAACGCATTAGAAACAAACGTTGGTCGATGGCAGCCGTATCATGTATGGTGTGCCATCGATATGAAGAAAGAACACGTATTCGAATATTACCTAGAAAGCGCCCAAATATACGACGAAGTATATTGTGAGATGCGTATATCGATGCTGCAAGCAGCTTCTGGCCAAGTCAAAGTGTTCGAGCAAGTATTTTGTCTCGTTTCACTTATGGAACAGATGAAAGACTTATGGATTCAACAATCCCTGAAGGACCTTTGTAACACAATGACTATCACCTATGAACATTGGATTCATCCTATGATAGAAATCTACTCAAAATAAAAATTGAAACGTTTTAAAATGGAAATAAGGCGTGGAGACATAGAAGTAGGTCTCGCCCCACGATGGTTGATTATGTTGTTCTTTTTTGGTGTTTCATGAAAAATATGAACTCTGGAAGAGAGGGGGATGTGTGACCATGTACGCACAGACGTTGAGTGTAGCTTTGCCAAAATGGACGACATCCAAGCCACGACATGTGATAGGACGTCCCAAGCCCAAAGAACATCCGAAACCTCATCCGTTGTTACCGACAGTGTATGATCTTGCAAATTACAAGGTTGTGGCAGGGAAGATCAATCTCTTGAGTGAAACATTGAAAATGCCGTTGCCTGAAGATGTATATGAAGCGATTGTGTATGTTATGGAGGAGTTTCAGGCATATACAAAGTTTATGCAAGTAACGATGGGTCAATGGGACAAACAAGAAAAATTCACACATCATATGTTGATGCAGATTGAGAAAGCCATGCAAGTAGTGGAGTATTTCTCCTTGCCCTCAGATGGACCCATTCAAAAATACTTGCCAGAAAGTGTACTCTAAATAATTCAATGAAACACGAGATAAATCATTTTTTTGGGATTCCAAAAGAGGAATGACTAAGAATGGAAGGAATTACAGAAGATGTTGGACATTGCGAATGTGAAGACGCTTGATTAGATCATGAGAATGTAAGTTCGTATGGGGTCCTCCATACATATGGATTTGCATGTTGTGTTCATGGATGATATTCATGATACGGTTTCGTACGACTTCTTGAATGGTACGAGACTGGGTATGGGATATCCGTTGCGAGCGAACAGCGATGCTCATACCAAGCATGAGCTGTTCATCTCCCGACCACACGACATTTTCAATTCGCGGGTTTTGTTGAATAAATTGTTGAATTTGATCCAATGCCTGATGAACGTATCCTAATAGCTGAGTGAATCCATCATGGTCGTCGACCACGCTATGTTTTAGAAACATGGTAGGGATACCAAGAGATCCACTGGAGACGGTGAGATTGCGGGGGTTATCAAAACGATACATACGCATCACTCCATTTCCACCGCCAGGTGTCACATCTTCTTTGTCGATAAACTGCTCGACATTATCGTTATAGATGAACAATGTGTTTTCTGGGTCTGACCGAATCAGTGAATAGAAGTTGGTCAAAATATTGTCACTTGCATAGGTGACGGAGATAAGATACCGCTTGGTTTGCATGGCAAGATGACTGTATCACCAAAAAGGTGATCGGGTCAAATTTTTCATTATTCCTGAGGGATGAGCGTCGGAATATCAAACTTTCCGCAACCTACGATGATGTAGCTATTTGCCTCCGTACGGCAAATGGGGCATCTTGGCTTCCGTTTGTAGGTGAACTGATCGGTGATAATGATGCGGAAAACACATGATAGACAGAAGGAGAGGTGATTGCATGGACTGAACATAACTTCTGCTTCGTTTTCGTAGCAAACTTTGCATGGGTACTCTTCCTCTGCGTCAGTCATGGTCGATCGCGTCATAAAAGAGGATGACGCCGAGTCAATTTTTGATTTTTGAGTGCGTTTGAAAAAACAATATGCTAAGGTAGCAATGTGAGATGCCTGGAGGCTATGTATACATCACCGATGAGTTTTTGAAAGAAGTGAGTGCATGTAGTCATGTGCATTTTCTTCGTCCACCTGTCACGGAACTGTTTTATCAAGCACAAAATATAAATGAGATTGATCCCATACTTGCGCAATATGGAATACGAGAGACCATGTTACAATTTGTAGACATTCAGTGCATTTTTGTTACAAATAGGAAAGAGGATGAGAGATATACAAAAGAATGGGAGAAGTACTTAGGCGCGTTTCATTCGCTCTATACAGAATCATGTAGTTTTCAGTGTAATCATCAGCTAAGGAAGAGTTATTTAGGAAATACGTATGACGATTCTGATTTCAACTTATTAGTCATAGGAAGACCGAAGAACGCGACAAGGTTCGTGATGTTGGGATTTGCAAATATGCGGATTTCGGAATGGTCTGACTGGAAACGGAAATGGTTGCAGATGGAGCTGAGGCTAGGGAAGAAGGATATTGTGAGTTTACCATTTCATTCGGACGCGGACATGTGGCAATGGAAGGATCGTATTCTATTTATTGATCTCTTTTGCACGAGATATCATATAGGATCGAAGATTTTGCTACCAGTGATTGAGGGCATGATTGCGGAGGTGTTGCATTGTCGTATGATCTTTGTGAAAGCGATACCGAAGGCATATACATTTTATGTGGAACGTGGATATTATCGCACATGGGATGGTATTCATTATCGGCCAGCGTATCCATATATCAAAAAGAAGACTGTGAAGCCAGTGTATGTGAGTCACCTAAAAACGTATCGTGGGATTGGTGGACAAGCGGAGTTTTGGAAGTTTATGTTAAAAGACAGATGGTTTCGTTCGGAAAGCACGGAATCGGGGTATTTATTGGGAAAGTGGGTAAACACACAAAGGTATTTTGATACCGAATACGTTCTTCAACAGGTGGACGTGAGTGCGAAGGCGCCCGTCAGCTGGTGGAAGCGGCTATGGGGGCGGGAGAAGCCATAATAACTATATGCCTGTGTCCTTAAATCCTTTTTGTAGGAAGATGTAGCTACATCTGGAGAGATAAAATCGTGTGCGCGATGTCCACATGTCTCGAAAAATGAAAGACTATGATATAACATGCAATTCTATGAAATTCATACAGATAAGTATATCTTCTATGCAACCGTAGACAGACAGGATGACCGACACATTATGCAAATAGGAAGCTCCAAGATGAAAGACTGTATGACCATTCACTTGTTTGGTACAGATGCTGAACTACGAGGTATGATGTATAATCGCCTTTGTGCAAGTAATCTTCCACTTGCCAAAAAGCATGGCACTTTGGAGATGGGAAAGGCTGGTCTGGCAGCCGCCTTGCAGTTATTCCCCAAAATACGATACTTTCATCTGACAGATAATAGTCAAATTGAGTGTGGCAAAGCAAAAGTGTCCTTATCCGACATGAGCTTCCTGATTCATCGTCAAACTTGGTATGAACGACATTTCCATGCAACTCCTTTGTTTCAATTAGAGTATACAAAACTAAGAAAAGAGTTCGAGCAAAAGCCGCATTTCGACTTTGATGACCTATGGGATCAGTATTTAGATGAAGGTGCAGAAGCAAAGTACCTTCAACAAGAAAAAACATGGTATCATCAGCAATATGATCTTGCAACCTCTTGGTTTGAATTCTTCAAAATGATTTACGAGAAAGAAGGTTGTAGACCATTCATCTTTTTGTGTAATCTGGATGTTCCAATCATTGCCGTCATTACCGAGGAGTTTTTGAAAACACTTCATGGCAAAGAATGGGTGATTCCAAAAAAGGTCATACAAGAAGATCAGGTTCATGTTCGCATACTACCCTTATCACAATCCAACTTCCCAACAACAATTTCATGGTCCCAACAAGATGACACTCTCAGGACCCAAGGAGGTGCCATGATCTTCCCTGCAGATGTATGCTTTTGACACGGTATAAAGATTGTCGCCTAATGTAAGATAATATGATCATGCAAAAACTACGTATCCAATACATCTCCGACGTCCATCTAGAGGACCGCCTCGAGAAACCAAAACTGCCTCGCGCTGCACCCATTCTCGCTTTGTGTGGAGACATTGGAAGCCCCTCCTTGCCTATAGTAAAAGAATGGATCGCTGATTGTGCCCAACAATATGACCATGTCCTTTGGGTTCCTGGAAATCATGAATATTATCAGAAACCCTACGTACATACTATGTACGAATTCGATGCTTTGGAAAAACAACATAAGAACCTAAAAGTCCTCAGGAATGAACGGATCGATCTGTGTGGCGTCACCTTCTTAGGTTCCACTCTATGGACCCAAATCGATCCCACCATCGCAAAATACATCAACGATTACATCAAGATCCGTTGGGATGAGGTCACTCCCTTCACTGTCCAAGATAGCTTGAGTTTGCATCGGAGATCTGTCGACTTCTTAGATGATGAGATATCCCTAGCAGCGATCGAAGGACGCAAAGTCGTCGTGTTGTCACATCATGCACCTGATATGCGGATGAATGGTAAATTCCTCGGAAATGCACTGAACAGTGCGTTCGCTACCAATCTTCATTTTCTGCTTCGGAACCCTGTGGAAGTTTGGATCAACGGTCATACCCATCAAAATCTCGAACTCATCGTCAACCATGTGAAATGTGTGGCCAATTGTTTGGGATATGATGAGGAAAACACAGGTGGACGCTTGGATGCTACTTTGGATGTGTAATCTGTCGATGGATGTCGTCGTCATATACACTGATTCGGGGTTTGGCCAAGTATTCCTCCAAGTCTAACATATAATCGATCCGCTCTCGCACATCCAATCCTGATACATGTGCAATGAAATCTCCTGGAGACCATTGATATTCAGGATCTTCATTCGGTCGAAAGAAAGATTGAACCGTTTTCGGAGGAAAGATATACATATGGGGTTTCAAAGTACTATTTCTTTTACGATACAAACGCTGCATCGTCGTTTGTTCCCAATACCCTCTTCTACTTTCAAAGTTATCGCATGCATCCCACACCTCTTGTAAGCAATCAAAAGATTGATCCGTGCATTTCACAGCAATGAAACCACAATTGAATAATTCTCCGTGTGTATCCTCTTGTACAGCAATGTGACAACTCGACTCCAGAAATGGCAATAACAAGGTTTTCAAATCCATCGTTGGATTGGTGATCATCATGTCATCATCCATCCATACAACGATGTTGGTTGTAGCTACATTTTGAAGAATCAAATCTTGCAACAATGGGATCTTTGACCAAGAGGGATGTCGATCCTGTGTGAAGACCGTAGTTTTGCATACAAACTGGTATCCATGAATCTTACAATAGTCACTTATGTTCTTCCAAGATATATCATATACTTGATGACGATTGGACAGAGAACAAACAGTAAAAGTGTACAACATTACAAAAAGAATGGATTGTTTTTCAGTATGTACAGAAAAGGATGATGAGAAGAAGCGTGTAAAGCAAAAGAGTGCCTGTGCCAAAGAAGCGAGTCAAGGATAACTCGCTCGTACATGCACACGTTGGTAACTTAATGTGAAGAAGCGTCTCGATCGTATCAAAACTGGTATTCTCTTGAACGAACTTCTCTTGACAGTTAATGTGATATGCAGACATGGCAATGATTCCTATCCAGCCAAGCAGGGCGATCAAAAGGACATGTTTCATACGAGTGGGAGGATGACGATGCCAAAGAAGGACCAGTACAATAAATAGTCCTATGAAACTAATATAGTCTGTTGCATGATCTAGAATATCTCCAAACTTTGTTTCCATGTGGTAACGACGCGCCATCATTCCATCCATGCAATCAAAAAAGTAGTTTAACGACCAAGCAATAATTGCTGGGAACCAATTCTGATGATATGTAAAATAAATGGCAACGACTGCTGACACAAAAGACAGAATGGTAATATCATTAGGGGTCATACCCAAGGAGCGACATACATCAACCAAAGGAGAAATAATCTTGTATATAATCCAATCGACTGGATTTTCAAAGTGAAATGGAAGTTTGACACCTTCCATATCTTCTATGATACATCACGGAATAATTCACGACATACTTTGCGACCACATAATGCGCGTGCCTCTTTCTTTGTAGCAATGGATCCTAGAATGTCTTGTTGGTAACTTGTCCAGACTCCATAGAGGATGGTATTGCAGGCACATGGATGTCGAGCTCTCCAAACGGCCCCATAAAACTTGGCTTGTTCATAAACACGTTCCGATTTCCGTCGCTTGCATTCGATAATTAAATATGTGTTCTTTTTCTGAAAGACGAGGTCGCCGATACCATGCTCTAATTTTCCGTGCGTCACACTCCATTCATGAGCGATCATGTTCCATCCAAGCATATCCATATGTTTTATACAGTCATGATGAAGGATCGATTCATCAGGGGGAATGACAATGCGAGGGTATGGAGGTGGCGTTTGATAGGTAGGCTTGGTCGTAAGAGATATTGGATACTTATTATTTGATACATGGTGTTGAATGTGAATGTTGGTCAGCAAAGATTTCATGTGCTTATTCCAAGATGGCAGGATGGTTAAATGTTTCACTTGTTATATCCTTATTCCACATTTTTGTTACCTGTGTATAGTACGCATGCCTAGCACCAAAAAAACAGTTGTCTTTGCTGAAACCAATACTACACGAGTATATAGCAAGAGTGTTCGAGATATGGTTACTGATATAAACATCGTTACAGATTCACTTGTGAACTTTTTGGGTCGGACGGTACAAGATGTTCTCCACACGGTAGGTAAGCATTTCCGCACGAGGGAACGGAGATCTCCACAATCTCCTGTGAATTTGCAATATGTGAACACGAAATTGACACAATCCTTGCATCGGTTGCTACATCCCATGCAACCTTCAGAAAGGTCAGTCCAGCAAATCGCAGAATACTTTCAACAAAGGTTGTCCTGGCAGGTGAAAGATGTCTTCGTCGAAGCCATCCACAAGAATAGCAATACGGCAAGCTTTGCAGCGACTCTCCTCATTATGTTGGGCCTAGAATCCTTCTTGAAGTATAATCATTGTATGAATGAGTGTTATAATGCACTGGAGTATTCAGATACAGAAGATACCATCCGTATCAAGTCCGTTGGCAAGAGGCATCCCAGGCTCAAAGATGCTTGTTTGGAATCCCATACCAGGATTGAGGATGCAATCGGGATTGATGACATCCGCGCTTTTGACATTTTCTTGCGCAAGGCAAGCATGAATCACTGTTCCATCTTGAAAGCACCGCCCAACAAAAGGCACATGTAAAAAGTGAGCTCATTTTTATGACCTGTTCTTGTAGTGAACGTGAAATGCAAAACGAAGAGCGAGGATACACCGAGTTTATCGTGCAGCCAACGAAGGGCGGTTTGCAAAAACGCGTGAAATATATTGGTGGAGGCCTCGAGTTTATCCCACAATTAACGTATGCCACCATTGTTCCTACGCGGTATGTTGACATGCGAGGGTTTGATATGTCTTGTTGGTTGCATAATCCCAAGATATGGGATGCAGTCAAGTTCCAACTGCGCATCGAGGTCAAAAGTGGGAACAATTGGGTCCTATGGGAACGTGAATTAACCGAAGGAAAGTATGGTGTGGGATTCAAGAACATCATATATGACTTAGGACAAGTGCTTCCAGTAGTTTCATTGCGTTTTGAGGCGTATGTAACACGAGAAGAGGCGATCGACAACTATGAATTCTTTGTATGGCGTAGTCATCGTGTTCGATTGTATGCATTGGAGCCTCCTGCCACCATTGATCCCCCTCAACTATGATGTGATATAAAGGAAATATATGTACAAGGTACATGTTGAAACAAAAGTTTTTACGCAAGGTAGAAACCAATGATCTGTTCTGTTTGAATTCCAAGGTCGAATCAAGTGATGGAGCCCCCTTGTACTTGATCAATCCCAGCAGTTCGAAGGACTATATCTATTTTCGAGTTTTGGAGATTGTGAATGTGGACCCGAAATGTGTGCTATGGAAAAGTGATATGCTATTTTACCACAAAGCGACAGGAGCATTCCAACAAGTAGAACTTGCCGTTCCTGGGGCAGAAGGCCTCGAAGATCTGAGGATTTTCGATTATCAAGAAACCATTTGGTTTGTCGGTACGAAGAAAAATGAGAAAAATCTTTTCGAAACGTGGATCGGATGGTTTAGCAAGGATGGAAAAATACTTGAACATGTAGAGTATCAAATCAGTCTACCTGAAACACACGTGAAAAATATGGTCCCTCTATTGGACGGAGAGAAGGTCTACTTTATAGATATATTGAAGGGAGTTGTCCTCGAGCGTACGCCAACAGGTCTAGAGAAGTCCGATTTACAATGGGCAGAAGGCGTGAAGCCAGATGAACACGTGTTGCTGTATGGGTCTACGCAGTTTGTTCGGCTACGTGACGGTTTGTTCGGTGCCCTAGTACACGACATTTTTAGAGTCGGTGAACAAGATAAGCATTATATACATTATTGGATAGAGTTCGATATAAATACAAAGAATATTGTCTTTTTGTCGACGCCTTTTGTGATTTCCAAGTTTGGTATTGAATTCCCGTCATGCTTGGAGACTGTGGAGGGTGATGAAGAGATATTCCAGGTGATGTTTGGCATCGACGATCGCGATACAGGGCGTTGTACACTTACTCGCAAAACCCTTCGCGGTGATTAAATGATTTATTTTTGGCTTTTAAGGCGAAACAAAAGTCGCAAGATGCAACAAAATCCACACGTCATGGGTTCTTTGACAGGAGCAGGTGATGAGTCTGGAGTGTCAACAAAGTGAGTACGTCGTGGATAAGAGTTCGAACGATATGCGGAATATTGGGAAGGTACGCGTTGAAAATGCTGAGAAGGAATGCGTTGGGGGTTGGAAATAATCACAGGCATGTTATACATTGTATTAAGACTTTAGTTGCGTGTATACGTATCCATGCACAAAGAGGTTGTGATTATCTCAGGATACTTCTCTCCTGCGCACAAGGCGCACATGGAGTATGCAATGCATGCTAAAGAGCTTGCAGGTCCCCACGGTTCTGTGATCTGTATTGTCAACAATGATCATCAGTCATGTCTCAAAAAAGGATATAGTTTCATTCCTGAGCAAGACCGTCTCGCCGTCATGGCATCATTGAAATGGGTAGATAAAGCTGTGTTGAGTATCGATACAGATCGGACAGTTTGTTCTACCATTCAGATGCTATGTGACCAAGAAGAACATAAGCCCACCATAATGTTTAATGAAGGTGATGTGACAGCCAATGCACGTTGCCCTGAGGAAGATGTGTGTCAGCGAAATGGGATTCGTATCATATATGGAAATGCAGGCAAAACCCAAAGCAGTTCGTGGATTTTGGAGAAAAGTGTGAAGATCGCCTATGAGAAGATGTTTCCTATGTTGAATCGTGACTATGGAGCTTAGTATTTTCTTGACAGATGGTAAAACAGTGAAATGCAACGTCTTGGTCTACGTAGTATCAAACTACGGACCACATACCCTCGCGTACGTACTCATGCGGAACCACCTCGTCCGATCGAAGAAGATGTCTATCTTGCTTTGGCGATCAAGAGTGCTCGAAACATTTGTTTGAGTACCTTGGATGATATGGAATGTACCTTTGCATGGGAAACCGTCGATGAAATCATTCGTGGATTGCATCATCGTCATGAATTTGATATTGTCGACCCTTTGGAAGCTTATTGTGTTACGAATCCAGATGCTGATGAATGTAGGATATATGATTTGTGAGGATATAGTAGATCCATGAACAAAGACCTCATCGCGAAGATCCAACTTACAAGCAAAGCGAACGAAATGATGAAAGCGTGTCAAACAAAACACTGTAAAGGAGACCTAGCCAAGGCAGAGAAATTGGGGAAGGAGGTTACCGCAAAAACACAGAAACTAGTAAAACAAGTCATGGATAAGAAAATCACCCTTGACCATTTCAAAAAGCAAGTGTTTGAACTGCGTGAAAATTTGTTAGCTTCCAAAACAACCCAGCAACTTATGCAATGTAATATCCAATTCTGTGAGAAAGAGTTTCGTGACTCTATAAATGCCACGTTGGATGTCATGAAGTATAAATGCAGCAAGGAAGCTTGCGACAAGGTAAAAAAGATTCAGAAGATTCTAAAGAAGTCCAAGTTGACGTTAGATGACTGTATGGATATTGTGCGTACGATGCTACCTTCAGAATGAATTTTGTAGCTACATCAGGGAGGTGGAGTGGGAATATCCGCATAGGCCGTCACATTTCCAGGAACCATGAGGCAGCCATCTTCATGAATATAGAGGATGACACGTGTCCCGCATAGGATCCAAATGCATCCTCGGTCGTTGGTGACAGTATGTAGTTTTTCAGACATGTACCAAGATTGCACGAAATCCCTTATATTGAGTTAATGAATCGCTATTTTTTGTTCATCTTCGGTGAGTTTGGTCTCACCTTGATACGCGTAGGCAAGTTTTTCGTTGAGTAAGATTTGTGCAAAGCTGGGAGAGTCCTTGTCGGTAGAGAGAGTCGCCAGAAGACGACCATACTTGTCAAAGGCGCCGCATGTAGCAAACACAACGAGGACTTGTTTCTCCAAAAGGGCACGTACCTCCTTGCGAGTGTAAGGTGTATCTAGAGAGCATTGTAAACCACACAATTGCATCAAGCGATTCCGTGCACGAATTGCATTCTTTTTGTTTTCGGGATCAGTGCTTTTCATCTCACAAGTATCAATTCCCTCCAAACGAGCTTGGTACCTGTAATAGGTTCCTTGTACAGGCAACACAATGGTCACCGTATCACCATCGTAAATGTCCACAATACGCCCAAATAGCTGTTGACCTTGCAAGGTCCATTCAGGCGTGTTGTAACCATAAGGTTGGAATTGAAGTCGCAGTTGTTCCATTCTGTTCTATGTTAGGAAATGTAAATATGTTATGCCGCTGTATTCGGAGGTGCGACAGGAGCGATGGGAGCGCTGGGAGCTTCCATGACGGCCAGAGGTTGGGTCACATTCCTGCGTTTGAAGAAGAATACCAACCCAAAGATGAGGATCATCAATACAAGCGCGCTGGCAATGGCAATAAAGAGGATTGTCAGAGGTTTCAATTTTGTGCTCGACGGAGGAGGGGCAGGCTTCTCCTCTTCGGGCGCAGGAGGTGTGGCAGGAGCGGTTACAGGAGCATTGGGATTGGGTTTCCGTAGGACATATCCAAATGGATTCAATGTCTCAATGCTTGCTTGTGTACGTTTCTCGCAAACAGGTAATCCACCTGTCGCAGGTGTGATAAGTTTGTAATTATCGGGACAAGTATTTCGGAGACATAGATTGTTTTTCGTGGGATTTTTGCTATCTGTGGAAGGCAAAAGTGTGTAGCTGGTTTTGCAGGTTTCTGCAGTATCATAGTTCAAATATGTAATCGGGTATTCCTCGGGTTTGAGAAAAGCGAGATGATGAATGCCACTTGGCATGGGTACACATTGAGCTTTGGCAACGTCAAAAACTTTTCCGATCGGACATAGACACATCCCTAATTCATTTGTACCAATTGCATAAAAAGCATCCGCTGCGCCTGCACACGGTGGTGTGGTGGATGTAGTAGGAGTGGAAACTGCAGTTGTACTCGTCGATGGAGGATTGGTTGTGGTACTAGACATCTATTTTCACATGGCAAAAAAAGAAAGCAGATCCTGATAATAGAATCACCATGTTCCTGAACCTTGTGAGACTTCTCGCGTTGGTTCAAAAAGTGTTGGGAACATGTGATTCGGACGTGTCTACGGTGTATGCGGATGCATTGTCCTTGAATGGCGATGATGACGCTGTTTCCGTCGCGCTTCCGTTTACGTTTCCCTTTTATTGTACTAGTTACACGTCCATGTATGTGTCGACGAATGGTCTGATTACCTTTACTGCGCCAAGCACTGATTTTTCAAATTTAGAGATTCCTAACGCAAATGCGCCGAACACAATGATTGCTGCATTTTGGGATGATTTAATCACAACGTCTCCTTCGATTTATACACAGTCCGTCACGCTTGCAGATGAAAGCACCCCCTTTGTGGTGCAATGGACAAACATGGCTTTTTATGGTTCTTCTTTACCTATGGGAACATTCCAAGCGTGGTTGTTCGCAAATGGGTCCATTGGGCTTTCCTATCCTTCGTTAGAAGGTTCACAAACCGCATATGGTTCAGGGGCGACGATTGGTGTGGAGGATGATACTGGGACGACGGGTATTCAAATCAGCTATCAAACAGCTACTTTGCAATCAGGAAGTGCGTACATTTTCCATCCGTCACAATGTAGCTACATTAGCAACACTTGGTCCGCGGTTCCATCGATACTTTTATTGACAAATCTAGTACCCTCGAATTTTGTGAATACATTGCCAGTGGGTGGAAGTGTTGTGTACGGTTTGACAATACATTTTGAATGGTCTGCTACAGGAGCTACATCTTTCAAGCTGTTCATTAGTCAATATGCATCTTTGGTAAACCCTGAGAAGAGTTTTACATCATTGACAGGAACAAGTTTCACCGTGACCATGTCTCAATATGTGAATTATTGTTGGAAGATGTATGCATGTAATTCATATGGATGTGTGTCGGAATGTGTTCGTTGTCTCGATTTGATGCCAACGCCCAGTCCACCTCCGCCGTCTCCTAGTCCTCCTCCACCTCCTGAGTCTCCACCTCCGAGTCCTCCACCTCCTCCTAGTCCTCCTCCACCGCCCAGTCCTCCACCACCTCCCAGTCCACCGCCTCCCAGTCCACCTCCTCCCAGTCCTCCTCCACCTCCCAGTCCTCCTCCGCCCAGTCCTCCACCACCTCCCAGTCCTCCGCCGCCCAGTCCAGATCCCCCCCGCGGCCGGACGACTCCCAGTGTACCTCCCCGCCCAAGCCGTACCCCTAAAAACCC
>JACCDZ010547849.1_pt1 | contig 33835 bp, 28 predicted proteins | sample 7449551 | NCBI WGS metagenome assembly JACCDZ01 (sample SAMN15323452, study PRJNA562643) | freshwater metagenome | isolation source: river surface water | place: USA:Blue River Watershed | collected 2017-08-18 | reverse complement strand
GCACTACTTCCGTATTGCGAGTGCAAATATAAAAGCTTTTTTCAATTAAAAAAACAAATATTACACTTTTTTTGTAAGTTTTTTTTAAACATCTGATTGTCAATATTTATCAAAGAAACTTTTTTTTAATAATTTAAATATTCTGTAATTTCTAAACCATAACCTATCATCCCAACACGTTTGTTTTGCCATGAATTGGTTAATAGTTTGATTTTAGTAATGTCAATGTCGTGTAAAATTTGAGCACCAATACCAAAATCTTTGGTATCAATTTTAATTTTTGGCGCTGTAAAATCACCGGATTCTTGCATTCTTTTTAATTCTGCTAATCTATCTAATAATTCAACAGATTGTAATTCTTGATTGATGAATAAAATCGCACATTTATCATAATCTTCAAACTTTTTAAAGATATCTTCTAATTTTTTATTTAAAGTATCCGTTAAACTACCTAAAATATCATTTGTAACTTGAGTAGAATTAATTCTCGTCACAATTTCTTCACCTTTACTCCAGCTTCCTTTCGTTAGTGCAATATGAACTTGTTTATTGGTAACTTGAAGATAAGCTCTTAATCTGTAGTTTCCAAAACGTGTTTTAATTTCGAAATCTTCTTTTTTCTTAATTAAACTATCATGTTGCATTCTGTAAGCCACTAAATCTTCGATTGAAACCAATTTTAAATCAAATTTTTTCGCTACTTCTACTAATTCTGGTAAACGAGCCATTGTTCCGTCATCATTCATGATTTCGCAGATTACGCCAGCGGAAGAAAATCCTGCTAAACGTGCAAAATCAATTGCAGCTTCTGTATGTCCCGTTCTTCTTAAAACCCCACCTTGACGTGCAATTAAAGGAAAAATATGTCCTGGACGGCCTAATTCATAAGGTTTTGTTTCTGGATTTACTAATGCTTCAATTGTTTTAGATCTGTCGGCAGCAGAAATTCCGGTAGTTACACCATTACCTTTTAAATCAACAGAAACAGTAAAAGCAGTTTCCATATTATCAGTATTGTTAGTAACCATCGAATGTAATTCTAATTCTTTACATCTCGATTCAGTTAAAGGTACACAAATTAATCCTTTTCCATGTGTAGCCATAAAGTTGATCATTTCTGGAGTCACTTTATCTGCAGCGGCTAAAAAATCACCTTCATTTTCTCTGTCTTCATCATCAACTACAATAATCATTTTGCCTTGACGGATATCTTCAATAGCTTCTTCTATTGTGTTGAGTTGTATTTTATTGCTCATTAGTTTGTGTGTTAGAACTTTGTTGTTTGTTGTTTATAAGTTTTGTGAATATATTTTTTATCGGATTAATTAACCAATCTAAATCAATTGTTAATCCCATATCATTTGTGGCTCTGTAAGTTAATAAAATAGCAAAAGGTGTTAAAATTAACGCACCTGCTGCCACTCCTAAAAATGGATGCATAGCATCTTGACCGGCTAATTTTTTTCCAAAAGTATTAGCAAAATTAAATACAATAAAAATTAAAACTGCAAAAACAATTGGTAAACCTAATCCACCTTTTCTGATAATAGCACCTAAAGGAGCACCAATAAAAAACATCAATAAACAAGAATATGCTACTAAAATTTTATCATAGTAGGCAATCCAGAAATCATTGATGTATTTCTTTTTCATTTCTAAATCAGTATTGTAATTATCTAATGAAAATATAGTATTAGAAATATTACTTTTTGCAACGTCAATAAGGACGGTTTGTTTTTCTTTTGGAAATAAGTCTAATAAATTGGTGGTAGGCTTAGTATTAGTTTGAACTACTTTTGGCGTAGGCGTTGGACTAGCAACTTGTAAAGCATCGGTTAAACTTTGTGAGGTTTTATCAATATTTTCACTGTAAGAAACAACATCTTTATTGTAATTTAACTTTAATGAATCAATTGTATATTTCAATTCACCCATTGTTAACATGTTAAAAGCATTAATAATTTCACCACCACCATCATCAGATGTTCCATTAAGTTTGGCTAAATCAATATTAATAGTGTATTTTTTAAAACTACTTTTTGCGAATGGTAATTTTGCACGTTCTTCCATTTTTTGTGGTTGAATGTCTTCATAATAATTACCATCTAATAAATCTAATTGCAATAAATTGGTAGTTTCATCTGATTTTAACACTCCTTTTTTAGCTTTAATTACAGTTGAAATTGGACCAAATTCTCCTTTTTTCATGTGCATGGTAATGCCTTCCAAAAACTCTCCATTATCACCAGATTTTTTATCTACTTTAATGGTGGTTGTAGCTCCGATTTTATTGAATTGTCCTTCACCAATTGCCATAGCGGGTTTGGTTTGAAGAATACTTTTTCTTAAATTAACAAATCGGTATTGTGCTTCTGGAATGATATTATTAGCAAATAGAAAAGCAACAGCACTAAATCCAAATGTGCAAATTACTAAAAATTTCATGGCTCTTTTTAGAGAAATTCCACCCGATTTCATAGCCGCAAACTCATAGTTTTCTGCAAAACTACCAAAAGTCATGATGGAGGCTAATAAGATAGATAATGGTAAAACCAACGGAACCATTATAGGTGAATAGTAAAAAATAAATTTAAAAATAGTGACAAAATCTAAATCTTTACCAGCTAATTCGGCAATAAAAAGCCAAATACTTTGCAAAACGAATATAAAAAAAAGGATTACAAATACCGTAGTAAATGTAATCAGGAAAGATTTTAATAAATATTTATCTATTATTTTCATTTAATCAAGTTTTATAGCAATTATTATTGCTAAGTATATTGTGTTTTTAATTAATCCGCTTTATTAATGTAATAATTTGGATATTTAGATTTCACAAAGGTAAACTGATTTTTAGCTAAAACTTGGTTAAACTTAAACGAAGATACTGTTAAAGTTGTTTTCGTTCCGTTTTTACCAACTTCAATTAAATTATAGATATGATTGGTTTTTGTATCAATACCAATTAAGATTTCTTTTCTTTTATCCACCACACTTGATGGCGTTAATTTAACATATTGAATAGTTTTTCCAGCAACAGGTTGTTTGATATCCATAGAATATTTAAATCCTTTTTTAAAGAATGTAAAAATTTTGTTTGGAGACATTGCATTCGCATCGCTTTCGTCATGATTAGAAACAGTTACTTCTTCATCTTCTGGTACAATAGTATAAATCTTTTTTCCATCGAAAATTTTCGTAATTCCCATGAAACTTAAATGATACTTATTTCCTTGCAAAAGAACAGTTCCTTTACTTTCTTGATTTATATTTTCTTTAGCATTATTGATGGCATATTTAAAATCAATATCCATATTTTTATATGATTTTGCCTTAGCAACTACTTTGTCTAATAAGTTTTTAGCAACATTAGCATCTTTCTTTTGCTCCATTTCTAAAGTGCTAAAAGACACTAAAAATAGGGCAACTGCTGTTATTGTAAATAAATTTTTCATATTATAAATTATCTATTGTTCGTTATTAAAAAATGTTTCAAGAGAATTCATATCCGTAATTAGTACTTGTCTGGCTTTACTTCCTTCAAAAGGACCAACAATTCCAGCAGCTTCTAATTGGTCAATAATTCTTCCCGCTCTGTTATATCCTAACTTTAACTTTCTTTGGATTAATGATGCCGAACCTTGTTGCGCTGAAACCACAACCTCTGCTGCATCTCTAAATAAAGCATCTCTTTCGGAAATATCCATATCAAGTTTTATGCCACTTTCTTCACCTACATAATCTGGAAGCAAATAAGCATTCGCATAAGCTTTTTGAGAACCAATAAAATCACAAATTCTTTCTACTTCTGGAGTATCCACAAAAGCACACTGAACACGAATTAAGTCGTTTCCATTCGAAAATAATAAATCTCCGCGACCAATTAATTGATCGGCACCGCCAGAATCTAAAATCGTCCTTGAATCAATTTTTGACGTTACTCTAAAAGCAATCCTAGCAGGGAAATTCGCTTTAATCATACCTGTAATTACGTTTACAGACGGACGTTGTGTGGCAATAATTAAATGTATTCCGATCGCACGAGCTAATTGAGCCAAACGTGCAATTGGCATTTCTACTTCTTTACCTGCTGTCATAATTAAATCGGCAAACTCGTCTACGACTAATACAATATATGGTAGAAAGCGATGACCGTTCTCTGGATTTAATTTTCTTTGTTTGAATTTTTCATTATACTCTTTAATATTACGAACCATCGCATCTTTTAATAAAGAATAACGATTGTCCATTTCTAAACATAAAGAATTTAACGTATTAATTACTTTCGCATTATCTGTAATAATCGCCTCTTCTGTATCAGGAAGTTTCGCTAAATAATGACGTTCAATTTTATTGAAAAGCGTTAATTCTACTTTTTTCGGATCCACCAAAACAAATTTAACTTCTGCTGGATGTTTTTTGTATAATAACGAAGTTAAAACCGCATTTAAACCAACAGATTTTCCTTGTCCTGTTGCTCCTGCCATCAATAAGTGTGGCATTTTAGCTAAATCAACAACTAAAGTTTCATTAGAGATGGTTTTTCCTAAAGCAATTGGTAACTCCATTTCCGCTTGTTGGAATTTTGGAGAAGCAATGGCACTTTTCATAGAAACCATTGACGGATTGGCATTGGGAACTTCAATACCAATAGTTCCTTTACCAGGAATTGGTGCAATAATACGAATTCCTAAAGCGGATAAAGACAAAGCAATATCATCTTCTAAACTTTTAATTTTAGAAATTCTGATACCTGCTTCGGGAACAATTTCGTACAAAGTTACCGTTGGACCAACAGTTGCTTTAATTTGAGCAATATCAATTTTGTAGTTTTTTAAAGTATCTACAATTCTATTTTTATTTTCTTCTAATTCCGCTTGATTGATGGTAATACCTCCACCGGTATATTCTTTCAATAATTCAATAGAAGGCATTTTGAAATTAGAAAGTTCTAATGTGGGATCAAATTCACCAAAATCTTGCACTAAACGTTGTGCTAAACTTTCTTCTACGATATCTTCTTCTTCAGGTTTTTCAATCACAAAAGAAGCATCATCTGTTTGAATTATTTCTGCATGCTTAGGAACAACTTCTTCAACAACTGGTTTCGGAGGCGTATCCAAATGAATTTCCGAAGGATGTTCAATAGTAGGTTTTAATGAAGTTTTATCAATTTCGAATGAAGAAGTCGGTTCTGGACGATTAATAACTTGCATATTAGTCCATTCATCATCTTCTTCTTCTTCTTCTTCTGTGATAATAGGTTTTTTAAAGGTTGACGTTGGAATTATTGGAGCCACAACATCTTCAATTTCAGTCTGAATTGGGTTAACCGCTACTTCGTCCTCTGCAGTTTCATTTTCAGAATTTACTTCTACAGCTAAAGATTTAGCTTCTAAATAATCTTTTACTTTATCTGGAGAAACTTTAATTTTAAAAATTAGAAATACAATTGTAGCAAAAACCAACAATAATATCGTACCAATTTTACCAGAATAATCTTGAATTAAATCATTAATTTCAAATCCAATAATTCCTGATAAATGCGGAATAAAATCCCAAATTAATCCAAAAAAAATAGAGATAAAAATAATTAAATATAAATCCCAGAAAGTAGACTTTCTTAATTTCTTCAAAGGTAAATCTACAATTAAATAGGCACCAATTAAAAAGAAGATTTTGACAAAAAGAAAAGAAGACACTCCAAATCCTTTGTGTAAAAAAACATCTGACAACCAAGCGCCAATTTTTCCTAACCAATTTTCAACAACTACATCTCTGTTGGTTAATTCGGTAATTTGACTTTGATCGTTGTTTCCTGAAATATAATAAGATATAAAGGACAACAATAAAATTAAAGCGATAATCACAAACAAAAAACCAAGCGTAAACTTTTGTCCGCGTGAGGTTTTGAATATTGAATTACTTAATTTATTCTCAGTTGTATTTGAAACTTCTTTTTTAGCCATTAAATTTTAATAATTGAATATTTTTGGGACGTAAATTAAGGCACCAACTGCAATTGCACTGAAAGCAGCAAATAAAACTGCACCGGCAGCAATATCTTTAATAAAACCTATTCTTTCGTGAAATTCTGGATGAATAAAATCGGCTATTTTTTCTACAGCAGTATTTAACCCTTCAATAGCTAAAACTAATCCGAAGGCCAATACTTGCAACATCCATTCTTCTCGAGAAATTTCAAAGTAAAAACCAGCAAAAATCATTACAATCATAATGGAAAATTGCACCATTACACTGTGTTCAGTTGTGACTAATTTATAAGCACCTTTTACTGCAAAACCAATACTTTTAATTCTTCCAGAAACAAATCTTTTGTCTTGAATCATAAAATTATAGTGATTTTAAAGCCGCTTCGTAATTTGGTTCGTTAGCGATTTCGCTTACTAATTCGGTGTGAGTTACTACTCCATTTTCGTCAACAACCACAATTGCTCTGGCGTGTAAACCTTTTAAAGCTGAATCTGTTAAAGTTAATCCATAATTATCTCCAAAACTTCCATCTCTAAAGTCTGATAAGTTTACCACATTTTCTAAACCTTCAGAACCGCAGAAACGTTTTTGAGCAAAAGGCAAATCTCTAGAAATACATAAAACTTTAGTATTTTCTAAATCATTAGCCATTTTATTAAAAGTTCTTACAGAAGTGGCGCAAGTTGCTGTATCAATACTTGGAAAAATATTTAATATAACGCGCTGACCTTTAAAGTCTTGTAAAGAAACATCTGATAAATCGCTTCCTACTAATTGAAATTGTGGAGCTACTGAACCAACTGCTGGTAAAGTAGCGTTTGTATGTACAGGATTTCCTCCTAAAGTTACTGTTGACATGTTTTTAAATTTTAAGTTTCAAAAATACAAAAATTATTTTAGTTTTATTACACTAATTTCCACAAAACATCATCTGGAACTGGCGCTATAATTTCTAATGAATCTTTAGTTACTGGATGAGTTAAAACAAGTTTTCTGGCATGCAAATGAATTCCTCCGTTTGGATTACTTCTATCAAAACCATATTTTAAATCGCCTTTAATTGGACAACCAACGGCTGTAAGTTGCGCTCTAATTTGATGATGGCGACCAGTATGCAAATCAATTTCTAAAGCGTAATAATTATCTAGTTTCTTGATTACTTTATATGATAATTTGGCTTCTTTAGATTCTGGAACTTCTTTTAAATGCGCTTTTGAAGTATTATTTTTCGTATTTCTTCTTAGAAAATGCACTAAAATATCTTCCGTTTTTGGCGGAGCATTTTTCACAATAGCCCAATAGGTTTTTTGAGTTTCACGATTTTTAAACGTTTCATTTAAACGTGTTAAAGCCTTTGAAGTTTTAGCAAAAACTACAATTCCAGTTGTTGGTCGGTCTAAACGATGTACTACACCTAAAAAAACATCACCGGGTTTATTGTATTTTTCTTTAATGTAAAGTTTTACGATATCTGAAAGCGGTTTATCACCAGTTATATCACCTTGAACTATATCGCCAACACGTTTATTGACGATTATTATATGATTGTCTTCATGTAAAATTTGAAGATTATCTTTATTAGAAACTATTTTTTCAGCCAAAATTTATTTAATATTGTTCGTTAGCATTAGGAAAATCAACTGATTTCACATCTGAAACATATTGCCCAATAGCTTGAGTCATATCTTCAAATAAATTCATATAACGACGTAAAAATCTTGGACTAAATTCGTGTGTCATCCCAACCATATCGTGTAAAACCAAAACCTGACCGTCTACTCCACTTCCCGCTCCGATTCCGATTACTGGAATAGATATACTTTCTGCTACTTTTTGAGCTAATTTCGCTGGAATTTTTTCTAAAACTAAAGCAAAACAACCAATACTTTCAAGCATTTTAGCATCTTCAAGTAATTGTTCTGCTTCTGCATCTTCTTTAGCACGAACCGTATACGTTCCGAATTTATATATAGATTGAGGTGTTAATCCTAAATGTCCCATAACTGGAATTCCTGCGTTTAATATTTTCCTAATGGATGATTCAATTTCTTTACCACCTTCTAATTTTACAGCATGTCCGCCACTTTCTTTCATAATTCTGATAGAAGAACGTAAGGCTTCTTTAGAATCCGATTGATAACTTCCGAAAGGTAAATCTACCACAACTAAAGCTCTATCAACAGCCCTTACCACACTACTTGCGTGATAAATCATTTGATCTAAAGTAATGGGTAAAGTTGTTTCATAACCAGCCATAACATTACTTGCCGAATCTCCAACTAAAATTACATCAATACCAGCCGTATCCACAATTTTTGCCATAGTAAAATCGTATGCCGTAAGCATAGAAATTTTTTCACCATTGGCTTTCATATCAATTAACGACTTCGTTGTAATTTTTTTATAATCTTTTTTTGCTACAGACATTCTTTTTAAGTTAGAAGTCAGAAGTTAGAAGTTGGAAAATTTGTTCCTAACCACTTTTCTGAAAAATTAATATTACAAAATTAATATAAAGATATGGATTGTAACAATTTTTCTACATTTAATACCAATAATTAAATTCAATAGTATGAGACATTTATTTATTTTATTATTTTTTGGTTTTAGTATCTCGATTTCTGCACAAGAAAAGGAAATAAAACAGTCGATTTCTGTATTTTTTGATGGTTTACAAACTGCTGACACGCTCAAAATTCAATCGGTTTGTCATAAAGAAATGAAATTACAATCGATTATGGAAAAAAATGCAGTTGGTACTTTGTCTTTCGAAACCAATGAAGAATTTTACAAATCAATTGCTGGTATTCCAAAAAATTTAAAAATTGAAGAACGAATTTTAAGCTATAAAATTCAAATTGATGGTTCGATGGCAAATGTTTGGACGCCTTATGAATTTTATATCGATGGAAAACTAAGCCATATTGGAACAAATTCCTTTACTTTGCTTTTAGAAAATAACATCTGGAAAATTGTTCATATTATTGATACCAGAAGAAAAAAGTAAATTTTGAAAAGAATAATTTCATTAGCAGCAATTTTTATAAGTTTCACAACAAACGCTCAAGATAGTATTTCGAAATTAAAAGTTGATATTTCAGGTTTTATAGACACCTATTATTCGTATGATTTTAATCAACCTGAATCGAAATACAAACAAAATTTTTTATACAACTATAACCGACAAAATAGCTTTAATATAAACATTGCTTTGTTAAGAGCCACAGTTAGTTATGAAAATGTGTATGCTAAAATTTCGGCACATTCAGGAACTTATGTGGAAGATAATTACGCATCAGAAAATATCAAATTTTTAAACGAAGCGTATTTAGGTGTGTTTTTAAATAAAAGCAAAACCACAACTCTTGAAGCTGGAATTTTACCTAGTTACATTGGATTTGAATCTGCAATTACACACAATAACTTAACTGCAACACGTTCAATATTGGCAGAAAATTCTCCGTATTATATTACCGGTGTAAAATTAAATCATCAATTTAATAGAAAATGGAGTTTGGCTGGTTTAGTGACAAATGGTTGGCAACATATTGAAAAACCTAAAAGTGATATAATTCCTTCTTTTGGAACGCAATTAGTATATAAACCAAATCATAAAAACACAATTAATTGGAGTACATTTTTTGGAAAAGAAGCATATGCTGGCGAATTTAATACACGCTACTTCAGTAATTTATATTGGGATGCAACTTGGAATACAAAATGGCATTCTATTTTTGGATTTGATTATGGTATTCAAGATATTTCTTCTGAAAATAACGAAAAAGCTACTTGGTTTAGTCCAGTTATGATTACACAATACAATATCAATTCGAAATGGCAAATGGCACACCGAATTGAATATTATCAAGATGAAAAAAATGCGATAATTTCAAGTCTTTTTCCTTTTGAAACTATCGGAAACTCAGTAAATTTTGATTTTTTACCGAATTCTAAATTTAAAATTAGAATGGAAGGCAAATGGTATCACGCTACAGAAAATATTTTCGGTTTAGGAAATAAAAAAGACAACTTTTCAGTGACAACTACCATGAGTTTTGAATTTTAATAAAATATTTTAATGATTCATAAAGTAGCTATAATCAAACGTTTTATTCGTCAATTATTCGATTTAAAATCGACACAAGAAGAAGAAAACAAAACCTATTTAGAAATTAAAGAAGGTATTGAATTCAAAGGTAAAAACTTGTGGTTATTAGCTTTTGCGATCATCATTGCTTGTATTGGATTGAATATCAATTCTAAAAGTGCTGTAATTGGAGCGATGATTTTATCGCCAGTGATGGGCCCAATATTTGGAATTGGTTTTTCGTTAGGAATCTCAAATTCTGATTTATTTAAAACAAGCTTAAAAAATGCGTTGCGAATCGTTTTGGTTAGTGTGTTTTTTTCAACCTTATATTATTTAATTAACCCATATTCTATTGAAACAGAAGAATTAATTAGTTTTTCTAAACCTACATTTTTTGATGTTTTATTGGCTTTTATTGGTGGTTTAGCCGCTATGTTAGCCATTTCTAGAGAAAGTGGCACACAAGTAATTATTGCAGTAGCTGTGGCTACATCTTGTATTCCACCTTTGTGTACGGCTGGTTTTGGGCTAGCAACATTAAACTTAGATTATTTTTTAGGGGGATTGTACACTTACAGCATCAACTCCATATTTATTGGATTTGGGACTTTATTGATGACCAAATATTTAAAATTTGAAAAACATGCTACTCAAAATATTAAACATGCAAACAGTTGGTTTTTTGTGTTAGGAATTTTAGCTATCATTCCAGCAGTATATTTTGCTTATGTTTTAGCGGTTCAAAATATGTTTCAAACAAAAGTAGAACATATTATTACGAATCAAATTGAAAATAAATATCACGTTATCAATTATACCATCAATTCCGAATCAAAATCAATTGAACTAGATATTTCTACACCAAAATTTGATGCAAATATTAAACAAAATATTACTTTATTTTTTGTTCGAAATAACATCAAAAACATGGATTTAATCATTCATCAATCTATTGAAGAAAATCAGGATTTAGGTAAAGAAATCAAGAAATTACAATTGGAAATTATGGAGTTGAAAAAGACTAAGTAATTAGCAATAATAGTTGACTTCTACTGAAATGACTTTTCCGTTTTTAAAATTTACAATATAATTTCCTGCATCACCAATAGGCAATGTATAGGTATGTAAACTTTTAAAATAATATCCGAAATATCCCTTAAATTGATTAATAAATTCTGTTTCTGTCATTCCATAATAAATTAGTTTATTATCGTATGTAAAATTAAATTCATTAGTTATATTGATTTCAAATATTTCAAATTCTTTTGTTGTTTTGTTTAAAACACCTTTAAAATTGTTGTAGAAATAAAAATAATCACCATCAAATCCACATCCATCAATTATTTCTTCAATCTTAATTGGATTACCAAATTTATTTTTAATTTCTAAAAAATTTACAACTGAAAAATATTCATTCTTATTTAATGTGAAATTGCATTTTAAATTATTTCCATACAAAATCTCATTACTCTTCATGTTATTTAAACTCTCAACAATTAAAATATTTAGTTTAGTTGCTTCAATTAACTTCTCATCACCTGTTTTTTCAATAACTTTAAAATAAATTTGATAAGCAGTTTGGAGTTTTTCTTTATCACTATTCCAAGCTAATTCTACAATTCTTTCAGCAATTATCCTTTGCTCAGAAAAATTAGTACGATCAATTGAATTAAATTGACGAATTAAATCTTCAAAAATTGGTCTTGTTCCTAAATATTTGGCTTGTACAAAACTAAAATATTCTTCTATAAAAGTTCCATGAATATTTACCCAATCTTCTTTATTTACTGGATAATAACTAACTGAAACAGCTTCGCCATTTGATAAAATTTCTTTTATTTTAGAATCTTTATTATTTTTGGTTCTTGCTTTAAGTCCTGCTACAGTAACAAACATATGTTGGCTACCATAATAATCATCTCTATCTAAAATTGGATTTTCATTATCAGTAATTTTAATGTCATTTCTATTTAATGAACCAGAAACATATTTTTTTTCAACAAATCCAATTGAAAAATTATCAGACATTACTTTTAACCAACTTTTATTTTCTTCAGAAATGACTTTTACTTCAGCACCATATTTAAAATATCCAATAAAATCAGATTCATAGGGTTGTTTATACAGTCGGGTATCATTTATTATCCAAAGTCGCTGTTGCGAATAAGAAACTACTGCAAAAAAAAAGAAGAATATGGCTATTTTTTTCATTTTAACAATCCGCTAAACCAACTCCAACAGCTAAACCACCTTCTGAAGTTTCTTTGTATTTCGAATTCATATCTTTTGCAGTTTCCCACATTGTAGCAACAACCTTATCTAGAGGAACTAAAGTATTTTTAGCATCAGTTTCTAAGGCTAATTCAGCAGCATTAATCGCTTTAATTGCACCCATTGTATTACGTTCAATACAAGGCACTTGCACCAAACCACCAATTGGATCACAGGTCATACCTAAATGATGTTCCATAGCGATTTCGGCAGCGACTAAAACCTGATCTGGCGTTCCGCCCATTAATTCACACAAAGCACCTGCAGCCATAGCAGAAGATACACCAATTTCTGCTTGACAACCACCCATTGCTGCGGAAATTGTTGCTCCTTTTTTGAAGATACTTCCAATTTCTCCTGCCACCATTAAAAATTGCTTAATTTGTGCCTCATCGGCTTGATGATTTTCGATAACCATATAATACATCAAAACCGCTGGAATCACTCCTGCACTTCCATTAGTTGGCGCAGTAACTACTCGACCTAACGAGGCATTGACTTCGTTCACAGCTAAAGCAAAACAAGACACCCATTTTAAAATTTGTCTGAATTTCACTTCGGTTTGACGAATACATTGCAACCATTCTTGAGGAGAATTATAGTTAGCAATTCCGATTAAATTGGTGTGCATATCATAGGCTCTTCTTCGTACATTTAAACCGCCAGGTAAAGTACCTTCAGTATGTGCACCAATATACATGCATTCTAGCATGGTGTTCCAAATTCGCATTAATTCGGTATGAATTTCAGCTTCAGAACGCATTGATTTTTCGTTTTCGTAAACAATTTCAGAAACCTTTTTATTTTCGGCATGACAAAAGTTTAACAATTCTGTTGCTTTATCAATCGGAAAAGGAAACGCACATTTAATCTCCGATTTTTTATTCGTATCTTCTTCTTCCTTAACTACAAAACCACCACCAATGGAATAAAAGGTTGAACTGTATTCGGAGTCTTCAGTATAAGCCGTAAAGATTAATCCGTTGGCATGAAATGGTAAGAAATTCTTATTGAAAAAAATGTCAGAAACAATATTAAAATGAATTTTGAATTCGTTATCTAATACTAATTCGTTTTTAGTTTTAATATCTTCGATAATAGAATCAATAGCCTCAATTGGTACATATTCTGGATCGGCACCACTTAAACCTAACATCACTGCTAAATCAGTAGCATGACCTTTTCCTGTTAAAGACAGCGAACCATATAAATCAACTTTTACACGGTGTACTTGATTAATTAAATTTTGACTACGTAATTCTGCTAAAAATTGTTCTGCAGCACGCCATGGTCCTAAAGTATGCGAACTTGAAGGCCCAACGCCTATTTTTAACATATCAAAAACTGAAATACACTCCATAATATTAAATCGTTATAGTAGCAAAGATAGTATTTGAAGTTGGAAGTTAGAAATTTTGAAACATTTAAGTTTGAATTTCAATAAAAACAATTTTTGAGAACACAGATTTAAGAAATTAGAGAAATTGGCATAAAATTTGAATCTTAAAAATTTGTTAAATATTTCCTTATGAAAAAGCTACGATTTGTTTCAGTTATTATTGTTTTATTGCTTTTTTGCCCATTTATTAAGCAATGTGATGGAATAACAAGAAAAGTTGAAAAAACTCCAACAGCAGATTCTACAGCTGTTATAATTGATAGTATTCCAGAAATAAAACCAAAAAAAGAACATGTAGTTGAAGTTGAGATAGAAAACAGTCAAACAAATGAACTAAAAACTTATTTTACTGAAGAATCTCAAAATGTTTTTGATTTATCATTACAAATTAGTTCTTTTTTTGATAAAAATATTAAAGAAGATTTTAAATATAAAATTGATGATATTGCTCTAATTTGCTCAATGATATTTTCAACCTTATTGATACTAACATCAATAATTGGAGCAATTAGAATTTTTACAAATAGATTAAAAAAAACAAATTGGTTTTACATCTTAAATATTTCATTCATTATTTTAATAGTCATTTCAAATATGTTCGTTTGGCTTGATAGACTCGGACAAATAAAAATCGGATTTTATCTTCTTTTACTTTCTAATTTTTATATGTTGTATTTATTAAAACAAAAAAAGGAACAAATTCAACACTGAACTTATCCCTTTTAAACCTTTTTACTTTAAACATCTAGCAAAACCAATTTAGAATTAGACACGATGAATCGCATCTCTACTTTATACTTGTCTCTTTTTCTAATACCAACGTTTTTTATTTTTTTTAGCGCCATCAGATTTTCTTGAATTAGAATTATCTGATTTTGGAGCATTTGCCTTAGGTTTTTTAGCTGTATTTTCACCTTGTTTTTTTGGTGGATTTCTTCTGTCGTTTTGTTTGGCTTTAGCTTCTTCTTCGGTAGCTTCTCTAAACGGATAAGGATTATCTTTTACGATTTTAATTTGCTGACGGGTTAATTTTTCAATGTCTTTCCAATACGGTAATTCATCTTTCCCACAGAAAGAAATGGCTAAACCTTCATTGCCAGCTCTTCCTGTTCTACCAATTCGGTGCACATAAGTTTCAGGAATATTTGGCAAATCGAAATTGATTACGTAAGGCAACAAATCGATATCAATACCACGAGCGGCAATATCTGTCGCTACTAAAACGGAAATTTCTTGACTTTTGAATCCGTCTAAAACTTTAATTCTATTGTTTTGAGATTTGTTTCCGTGAATCGCTTCAGCAGAAATATTTTTCGCTTTTAAAGCTTTTACCACATTATCAGCACTGTGTTTTGTTCTTACGAAAACCAATACATTATTTATATTTTCTTGTTCAATTAAATGAATCAATAATTTTCTTTTATCTTCCTTCTGAACCATGTACACTTTTTGATTCACACGTTCTGCCGTACTTGAAACTGGCGCCACAGCCACATATTTTGGTTTTTTCAGAAATTGATCGGCTAGTTCTCTAATCGCGACTGGCATAGTTGCTGAGAATAATAACGTTTGACGGTTTTCAGGAATTAACTTGATGATTTTCTTCACATCATTAATAAAACCCATGTCTAACATTTGATCCGCTTCATCAATTACTAAATGATGTAAGTGATTCATATCCAAAAAGCCTTGTTTGTTCAAATCTAAAAAACGACCAGGAGTAGCAATTAAGATATCCACTCCTTCTTTTAATTGTTGCACTTGTGGCACTTGACTCACACCGCCATAAATCACCATTGATTTAGTATTCATGTATTTACCATATGTAGCAAAACTATCTTGAATTTGGTGTGCCAATTCACGTGTTGGTGCTAAAACTAAAGTTCTAATTACTTTTCTTTTGTTTTTTGAACCTACAATTGGATGCAAATAATTTAAAATTGGAATGGCGAATGCGCCCGTTTTTCCTGTTCCTGTTTGTGCACAACCCACTAAATCTTCTTCTTCTAAAATAATCGGAATGGCTTGTTGTTGAATAGGTGTTGGATTCGTATAATTTTCCTCAGCTAAAACCTGAAGTATATTTCTATGTAAATTTAAATCTTGAAATGTCATATTTGTATTTTGAATGGCAAAGATAGCGTATTTTTGTTTGATGTAAATTATTAACAAAATATTGGCACAAGGACGCATCTATTAATTGACACATTAATACATATCTTTGCAAAAAATATCAGAAATGAAGTTTAACAAATACTACGCATCGGCTTTAATTGCTTTTATTATTTGGGGATTTTTTAGTTTAGCTTTAAAACCCTTACACAATTATCCTTCTTTAGATATTTTATTTTATCGTGTGTTTTTTTCCACGGTTGTTTTATTGGTAATTAACTTCACTTTCCGAATTAATTTACTGAAAAAAAGTTTAGAATTGTTTCAGTCTTTTTCCAAAAAGAAAAAACGAAATACACTTTTACTTACAGCTGCAGGCGGATTTTTATTAGTTTTCAACTGGTTTTTATTTATGTATGCTGTCAACCACGTGAGTTTACAATCGGCATCATTAGCGTATTTAATTTGTCCGATTATCACCACCGTTTTAGCGTTTATCATCTTAAAAGAGAAACTAGATAATTGGCAATGGTTAGCGGTTGCAATTTGTGTAATTAGTTGTGTGATTTTATCTTACGGACACGCGACAGAATTGATTTATAGTTTCGTAATCGCTACTTCATTTGCACTATATTTAATTAGTCAACGAAGAAATAATGAGTTTGATAAATTCTTAATTTTAACTATTCAATTAGTGATTGCTAGTTTGGTATTATTACCTTTTTATCCTAAATATGGCGCTGCTGTTCCAACAGAAAGTTTGTTTTATATGATGATGGGATTGATTGTCGGTTTATTTACTATCATTCCGTTATTCTTGAATTTATTTGCTTTAAAAGGAATGAATTCTTCAGCAGTTGGAATATTAATGTACACCAATCCGTTGATTAATTTCTTTTTAGCACTATTCTACTTTAAAGAAGACATACAATTTTCGCAACTGATTGCTTACAGCTTAATTGGAATTTCAATAATTGTGTTCAATAAAAAAGTGCTTTTTAATTCGAATAACTAATGTTTCAATTCAATTTAAAATATTTTCTAATTTTTATTTTGATATTTAGTATTGAGGTGATTATAGCGCTATTCATTAAAGATAATTTCATTAGACCTTATTTTGGAGATTATTTGGTGATTTTCTTAGTGTATTATTTTGTTTTAAGTTTTGTAGATGCGAAAAAAAACAAAATTGCAATTGGCGTTTTAGTATTTGCTTTTGCCGTAGAGATGACGCAATACTTTCAACTTTTGTCGTATTTCAATCTAGAAAAAAACAGAATTTTAAGAATTGTAGCAGGAAATACCTTTTCATTTGAAGATTTAATCATTTATACCTTGGCATTTCTTACGATTATCTTTTTTAACAGATATAATTCAAAAACACTTTCTGACAGAAAACCAACAAGTTAGCATAAATAAAAATGACACTTTGTCAGATTAAATGCTGTCAAAAAAAGAATGTCTGCCAATTTCTAGCCATATTTTAACTTGGCACAAAACTTGACTTATCCAAAAAGAGTTTAAAAAATAAACCGAATAAAATTTAAAATTAAATAAAATGAGTAAGATTATTGGAATCGATTTAGGTACAACCAATTCTTGTGTTTCTGTAATGGAAGGTGGAGAACCAGTTGTAATTGCTAATGCAGAAGGAAAAAGAACAACACCATCTGTAATTGCATTTGTAGAAGGTGGAGAAATTAAAATTGGAGACGCTGCAAAAAGACAAGCTGTAACTAACCCAACTAAAACTATTGCTTCTATCAAAAGATTTATGGGTAACAAGTTTTCGGAAAGTTCTAAAGAAGCTTCTACTGTTGCTTACAAAGTAGTTAAAGGTGATAATGACACACCACGTGTTGATATTGATGGTCGTTTATACACGCCACAAGAATTATCTGCAATGACTTTGCAAAAAATGAAAAAAACTGCTGAAGACTATTTAGGTCATTCAGTTTCAGAGGCAGTTATTACTGTTCCTGCATATTTTAACGATGCTCAACGTCAAGCTACAAAAGAAGCTGGTGAAATTGCTGGTTTAAAAGTTATGAGAATTATCAATGAGCCTACTGCTGCGGCATTAGCTTATGGATTAGACAAACAAGGAACTGACCAAAAAATTGCAGTATTCGATTTAGGTGGTGGTACATTTGATATTTCTATCTTAGAATTAGGTGATGGTGTATTTGAAGTTTTATCTACAAATGGAGATACTCACTTAGGAGGAGATGATTTTGACCAAGTTATTATTGACTGGTTAGCGAACGACTTTAATGCTGCTGAAGGTTTAGATTTAAGAAAAGACCCAACTGCTTTACAACGTTTAAAAGAAGCTGCTGAAAAAGCTAAGATTGAATTATCTGCTTCTGCTCAAACAGAAATTAACTTACCATACGTTACTGCAACGGCTTCAGGACCAAAACACTTAGTTCAAACTTTAACTCGTGCTAAATTTGAACAATTAGCTGATTCTTTAGTAAAACGTTCTATGGAACCAGTTGCTAAAGCTTTAAAAGATGCTGGTTTATCAGTTTCTGATATTGATGAAGTAATTTTAGTTGGAGGTTCTACTCGTATCCCAGTTATCCAAGAGCAAGTAGAAAAATTCTTTAACAAAAAACCATCTAAAGGAGTTAATCCTGATGAAGTAGTTGCTATTGGAGCTGCTATTCAAGGTGGAGTTTTAACTGGTGATGTAAAAGATGTATTGTTATTAGACGTTACACCTTTATCATTAGGAATTGAAACTATGGGTAATGTAATGACTAAATTAATTGAGGCTAATACAACTATCCCAACTAAAAAGTCACAAGTATTCTCTACAGCTGCTGATAACCAACCAAGTGTTGAAATTCACGTTATTCAAGGTGAAAGAACAATGGCTGCAGATAACAAAACTATTGGTCGTTTCCACTTAGATGGTATTCCACCAGCAGCAAGAGGAATTCCTCAAATCGAAGTAACTTTCGATATTGATGCAAATGGTATCATTAAAGTTTCTGCAACTGACAAAGGAACTGGAAAATCTCATGATATTCGTATCGAAGCTTCTTCTGGTTTAACAGCTGAAGAAATCGAAAGAATGAAAAAAGATGCAGAATTAAATGCTGAATCAGACAGAATTGCTAAAGAAACTGCTGATAAAGTAAATGAAGCAGATTCTATGATTTTCCAAACGGAAAAACAATTAGGTGAATTCGGAGAAAAATTATCTGAAGCAAACAAAACTGCGATTAACCTAGCTTTAGTTGAATTAAAAATGGCTTACGAAGCAAAAGATGTTGCTGCAATTACGCCTGCTTTAGAAAAAATCAACACAGCTTGGACTAACGCATCTGCTGAAATGTATAACACTGGAGACGCTCAAGGAGCTGCACAAGCAGAGCCACAAGCTTCAGGTGATACAACTCAAGATGTAGAATTCGAAGAAGTGAAATAAGCAGAGAACCATTTTATTTAAAATGTGTGAATCACTTATCCCGATATAATCGGGATTCACAAATAATAAATTAAATATTAAGGAGCCGAGTAAGAAATTACTCGGTTTTTTTATTTATTTTCGTACAATAATTACTTCTAAAAATTTTATAATGAAAAAAATCTACGCTTTATTATTGATTATTTTTTCTATCTCATCAATATTTTCTCAATCAAGTATTTGCAATAACTCTACACCAATTTGTGGAGATATTAATCCAACTCCAAGTACTACAGGAACGGCTTCTATAGGAAATATAGGATGTTTGGCTTCTACACCAAATCCAAATTGGTTTATTTTTAAAGTGGGTTTCACTGGAGATATTAACTATTCGTTACATCAAGGCAACAATGCACCATTTTATAATAATTCAGATGTAGATTTTATATGTTGGGGACCTTTTAATAGTTTACCAAATTGTAGTACTCAATTATACGATTACCCAGACGGAAACACTTCAATACCGAATAATATTGTTAGTTGTAGTTATTCGGCATCATCAACAGAAGCATTTACAATACCTGGAGCTCAAAGTGGAAATTATTATGTGATATTAACAACTAATTTTTCTAATACACCAGGTTTTTTTGTAATGGATCAAACTAATACAGCAACTCCAGGAGCTGGAAGTAGTGATTGCTCAACTATTTGTGGCTTATATATAGCAAATCAATCTGATTTTGAATTACCTAATTCATTAATATTTTGTGAAGAAGGAATTACTTCTTACAATTTAAAATGTAATTTAAGAACACCTAATTCGAACCCAATTACTTATGAATGGTATTTAAACGACGTTTTAATTCCTTCCTTAACAACCCAACAAATCACGATAACAACGTCAGGTGTATGGAAAGTTAAGGCGACTAATCCAAATTGTAATACAATTGAAGAAGATTCGATTCATATTACTTTTGGTACAATTCCAACAATTAACACAGCACCATATTCTGTTATTGGTCCTTTAAACGATTGTAGTCCTACATTTAATTTAACAAATCAGGATATAAACATCTTAAACGGATTAAATCCGAGTGACTATATAGTAGAATATTTTTTAGATGAATACGATTCATGGGATGGAACAAATCCATTACCAAATCCAATGACTTTTGCTATAAACGAAAACACAACTATATATGTTAAAGTAACTCACAATCTTTCAACATGTTTTGAAAACACCTCATTCGTATTAGATATAGATTGTCCAAGTACTGAACTAACCATTACCACACAGCCACAAAATCAAACCATAAATTCAAATGATACTGTAGTTTTTACAACAAACATCACAAATGCTACTAGTTATGAATGGCAAATGAGTACTGATGGTATAAATTGGACTACCATTACAAATGGAGGTGTAAATCCAACATTTTCTGGTGCAAATACAAATACTTTAACTCTAAATAATGTACCTGGAAGTTATAATGGAAATATGTTTAGAGTAATGGCAACAAGCGCTACAGATAAAAAAACTAGCAATCCAGCGAATTTATCAATTGTACTTTCCAATGATAGCTTTGAAGCAAATCAATTCTCTATTTTTCCTAATCCTACAAAGAATAATTTTGCATTACATATAAACGAACATAATTTAACTGAAGATTTAAAATATTCAATTTATGATTTAAATGGTAGAAAACTTATAGAAAACAAAATACATTCACTAGAAACTATTATCTCATTTGAAAAATACCAATCTGGAATTTATTTTATTGAAATTATTACTTCATCAGGAAAATCAATAAAAAAGTTAATTAAACAATAATTATTATAAATATAATAGTCCTAAACCGTGTTAAAATTTTTAGCACGGTTTTTTTATTGAAAATAATTTGTACATTGTAAAACCAAAACAACTAAAATTCAACACAATGAAAAACGTATTACTTGCATTATTCCTACTAACTACAACCATAAACTTTGCTCAAAAAGCAAAAACAACACCTAAAGCCACAACTGGAACTTTAGCAACTTTTGAAAATTTAAAAGTAGAAATTATTACCGAAGGTGGTAAACAAAAACTAGCCATTGTAATAGACAATGCAGGAAAAAAAGAAAATGTTATTTTAAAAGACATTACTACAAAAGATAAAGCACAACAGCCTACTAATGTTAAAATTAAATCTTTTACAGTAGCTGGTGTAAAACTATACCACATTTCCTATACCGAAAACATTATCACTGAAACCAAACTTAAAAAAGAAAATGCAATAATTACCTCAAATGAAATTTGGGATTTAGGAGCAACAAAACTTAAGATTTTAGGTAACATTCAAACAGTAACTAACATTAAAGAAATTAAGCAATTAGGAAAATCTACTGCTACAGAAACAATAGAAAAAACACGTAGAGAAGGTTTTGAATTTACGCTTACAAAAGATTTTGAAGTATTACTTTCAACTAAAACACAAACAAACAAATATAAATTTAACGCTACTACTAGACGTTACGATCCAAAGAAATAATTATATTTTAATGATTTTTAAAAGAGTTTCATCATTTGAAGCTCTTTTTTTATATGCACGCATATAATTTTTAGTATATTTGAAAAAACTTAAACATCATGCAAAAACTACAATTAACTGAGATACTTAATATAAAACATCCAATTATTATCGCACCAATGTTTTTGGTATCAAACACAAAAATGATAATTGAGGGTATGAAAAGTGGCGTAGCAGGTTGTATTCCAGCCTTAAACTACAGAACTTTAGAAGAATTACGAAGTGCTATTATCGAATTGAGAAATGCAAAAGTAGCAGGTGGAAGTTTCGGATTTAATTTAATTGTGAATAAATCCAATGTAAAATATAAAGAACAACTGCGTATTTTATGTGAGGAAAAAGTTGATTTTATTTTGACTTCATTAGGTTCTCCAGAAGAAACTATAAATGAAGCTCATAAAGCTGGAATTAAAGTTTTTTGCGATGTAACTGATTTAAATTTTGCTAAAAAAGTAGAAAGTTTAGGTGCTGATGCTTTAGTTGCCGTAAACAATCAAGCTGGCGGGCATAGAGGTAACATTAATCCAGAAGAATTAATCAAACAATTAAATGAAGGTACTTCCCTACCCGTAATTTCTGCTGGAGGTGTAAGTAAAAAATCGGATATTGATAAAATGCTTTCTTATGGTGCAATTGGCGTTTCTGTTGGAAGTCCGTTTATTGCTTCTATAGAATCTGGCGTTTCTCAAGAATACAAACAAGCTTGTGTAGATTATGGTGCGAAAGATATCGTTATGACCGAACGTATTTCAGGAACTCCTTGTTCTGTAATCAATACACCATATGTTCAAAAAGTAGGTACAAAAACGACTTGGTTAGAACAACTTTTAAATAAAAATAAAAGTTTGAAAAAATGGGTTAAAATGATTCGTTTTTATATCGGAATGAAAGCCACAGAAAAAGCGGCTACAGAAGTCACATATAAAACAGTTTGGGTGGCCGGACCAAGTATTGAAGACACCCACGCGATTTTACCACTAGCAGAAATTGTAAAAAAATTAACGATTTAATATGTACGACAAACTATTTACATTTCTAAATAGATATTTTAAGAAAGCAACTCTTTTTAGAGTCATGTTTAATATGTCACCGATGTATAAAAGAAGTTGTGGAAAAATTATTTTTACTTCCGATGATTTACATGTAGTGAAAATAAAAATTCCGTTATCGTACAAAAACAGAAATTATGTGGGTTCTATTTTTGGTGGAAGTTTATTTGCTGCTACAGATCCAATATACATGATTCAATTGATGCAAATTTTAGGAAAAGACTATGTGGTTTGGGATAAAAAAACGGACATAAAATTTAAAAGACCAGCCTATCAACATGCTTTTGCTTCATTTGAATTCACCACTAAAGAAATTGAAGAAATCCTTCAAAAAGTAAAAACTGAAAACGAAATAGATTACACTAAGATTCTACTTATTACAGATAAAAACGGAACAGTTTTTACGGAATTAGATAAAACGCTGTATATCTCTACGAAAGCATATTATAAGCAAAAAAGAAGTTTGAAGAAGTAAACAAACTATCTAAACCAATTACCTATTCTACCAAATGTTCTGCCGAAGAAAGTTCTTTTCTCAATTATATAACCCGTTACAGAAATTTCCATTTTTATTTCATCATCAAAACGATTCAAGGCTATATTTATTAGTTTATTTTCTTTAATAACTCTTTTTTGTATCTCCATACCTAAAAATGAAAAGTCTAATGTGTCACCATTTTTTACCATAATACTAAATTTTCCATTTTCATCAGATAGTGTTGAAATACTTGAATAATTATTTCTTATTGTCGCATTCGGTAAAGGCTTACCTTCAAAAACAACACTGCCCTTAACTTCAAAAGTTACTATTGAATCATTAGTTTTATACAAGTTTTTCAAATCCGTTTGTTCTACAATTGGTTTTTCTTGAGCAACTATACTATCAGTTCCTAATCCTAAAAAAGCTAAAACTGAAGTCGCCACATATCCAAAATAATTAGATTTTTTTTGAATTGGAATTAAATTTCTATTCAATTGAGAAACGTTAATTCTTCCACATACATTTTTCTCTTTAGAAACTACTTTTATAATTTCATTATCTGATAAATGTGTGAAATCTAAAACTGTTTTCTGACAAGAAGCACAAAACCTGCCCTTCTCAACAGGCGTCATATTTTGCCAACCTTCCTGACAAGGTTCTGGAATGGATATTTGAATTTTTTGCTTCATCATATAAATGTAAATAATTTCGCAGAGATTCACAAAGTTTTCACAGAGATACATAAAATCCTTTCAAACTGCGTGAAAAAATTAACCGCAAAGAACGCAAAGGAAATCTGCTCAAAATCATTAACCACAATCCAACATAAAATAAAATCCGCAAATCTGCGTACCCATAAAAATAAAAAAAGCCTACAAGAAAATCCTGTAGGCTTTATATTTATATTGAAAAGTGATTAAGCTAAAACCGCTTTTAAATCTCCGTTCATTGCTCTAACTGCATCCGCAGATTTAGCGAAAGTTGCTTTTTCAGCATCGTTTAATTTTACGTCAACAATTTCTTGAACTCCGTTTTTACCAATAATACATGGTACACCTAAACAAATATCAGACTGTCCGTATTCACCTTCTAATAAAACTGAACAAGCAATCATTTTGTTTTGGTTATTTAAGATAGAATCTACTAAATAAGCTACAGAAGCTCCTGGTGCATACCAAGCTGAAGTACCTAATAAACCTGTTAAAGTTGCACCACCAACCATAGTATCAGCAGCAACTTTATCTAATTCTTCTTGAGATAAATAGTTTGCAACTGGCGCTCCATTGTAAGAAGCTAAACGGGTTAATGGAATCATAGTCGTATCACCGTGACCACCAATAACCATTCCTTGTACATCATTAGCAGGCTTGTTCAAAGCTTTTGATAAATAATATTTGAAACGAGAACTATCTAAAGCACCACCCATACCAATAATTCTGTTTTTTGGTAAACCTGTTGCTTTTAAAGTTAAATACGTCATAGTATCCATAGGATTAGAAACTACTACGATAATTGTATTTGGAGAAAATTTTAAGATGTTTTCAGCCACTGATTTTACAATTCCAGCGTTAATACCAATTAACTCTTCACGAGTCATTCCTGGTTTTCTTGGAATTCCAGAAGTAATCACTACCACATCTGAATTAGCTGTTTTTGAATAATCATTAGTTACTCCAGAAACTTGTGTATTAAAACCTGTTGTTGTAGCACATTGCATGATGTCCATTGCTTTTCCTTCAGCAAATCCTTCTTTGATGTCTAATAATACTACTTCACTTGCAATTCCTCTGTATGAAATTACATCTGCACATGATGCACCTACATTCCCTGCTCCTACTATTGTTACTTTCATTTTGATAAATTAAATATATTGATGTTGTTATTTTTTACAAAAATATTGATAATGAAACAATTTTACGTTATTTAACGATTATTTTTTTTACAATTTGTTTGTCGTCTTGACTGATTTTTACAAAATACATTCCACTTACAAAATCTATGGGAATCATTTGGTCTTCATTTATTGTTTTTTCGAATACTTTTGCACCAGAAATAGCAAAAATTTCCACTTTTGAAGTTCCTCTTAATCCTGAAACAAAAATATGTTCAGCAGCAGGATTTGGGAAAACTTTCACTTCTGAAACCTCAAAAGATTCTGAAGCTAAAGCAGAAAACCAAGGATTTCCATATTGGCTTCCAAAAATATAATCGGCTAATAAAGGATAATCAATAAATGGATTTCTATTGTGTTGCCAAGTTTGAACATAATTATTTCGGTTCATTTCATAATCATCTCTTGCATCTGAAACATTCCAAGCTAATAAGGTTGCTAAATCTCCAATATTTCCTGAAGAAGTAGTTGTACTTGGTAAATATTCACTAGGATCACCATTTACTACATTCAAACCGTTAAAACGAACTGCCATATAAAATGAAGCTCTAGCTACATCTCCATGCCATGAACCTTGCGTTCCAGTTGGACCTGCATAAACCGTTGAAGAATTTACAGTTCCATAATTTTTATTATTTCTTGAAGAATTTTCTTGACCATTTTCGGCTCTAATATGATGGGCATCAGAAACACCATCTACAGTTGATGCAGCACTAGTATTGTTCCAAATACTAATTCCATCAGCATAATCGCCCATTGCTACATCAAAACCTCCTCTCGATTGAGGAAAAATATGCTCTCTATTCCATTTTCCAACAATACTACTTCCACTTTGTTGGTCAATTTTCGACATAGGAACTTCCAAATACATATCCCAAATCTCACCACTATTTAATGGATTTGTATCAGCTACTCTAATAATATCCCACATATCTGCATAACTATGTAAATGCACTTCAGAAGGATTCGCAATAATATCTTGTAAAGCTTGTTTCAATGCCGCTCCAGACAAGCCTTCTAATGAAGCATAATATCCAGCTGGAGCTGTACTTGTAACTTGACCGTAAGTAGGATTTAAAGGAGTACCAAAATTAGCAACTTGAAAATCAGTATCTCTAACTCTTCGCAAAATAGAATTATTATTTACTTCAACATCTGGAGGCAAAGCTGAAATAACTAATACAAACTCCTCATCACCCTCTTCTAAAGTGTCATCCGTAAGATTGATTATTTTTGTAGTCACTGATGTACCAGAAGTTATTGAAACAGAATTATTTGTATCAAATGTAAAATCTGAACTGTTGAAACTTCCATTATTTAAAGAAATCGTAAAATTTGTATCAGAACTAACAGGTGAAGATGTGGTAAAAGTAATATTTACAGGCTGACCTTCCGTATAATTTGCAGCATCTAAGGTGGTGGTCATGTAATTAATTGGAATTCCTGTGCCATCATTATTGGCTTTAGGAGTTGGTGCTTTAACTTCGTATGTTCCATCCGATTTTCTTTGAATAGATTGAAGTGGTGCATTAATCGTTCCATTTATCGCTTCGTTATATGAAACAGTTTCTCCTAAAGCTGTCATTAATGCTGTTGGGTCTGGGTCATTAGAAACATTAATTACTGCATCAACTAAATTTGTTGAAGTTGCAGGAGTGTTTAAAGGAAAATCACTGCCATTTGCTAAATATAGTGCCACACCATCCGGTCCATTTTCTAATTTTGAATCTGGAAAAATAATCGCTGGAGATGGAAAAACTTGAGAATTACCAACAAGGAAATTACCATTAATATCAGTTGAATATCCATCTAAATCGATAGAATAAACACTAAGGCTATTCGAACCGTTAAAAAAAACTAAAACATAACCATTTAAAGAGAAATTAGGAACAGTTGATTTTAATTCTACAAATTCTTTTGTATCAGCAGAAGGAGTATCTGGATCAATTTCATTAATAACAACTTGTCCATTTGATAACCAGTAAGTTAAAAAAATAATATGCTGAGTAATTTTGTTTTCATTTTAAAAAAATTTTAGGGCAAGAAACAAATTTAGTTATTATTATAATAAAACCTTATGAAAATTTCCTTTTTTTTAGTAATATTGAGAGCAATTAAGAAAAAGATGACAAAACTTAAATTTTTATTATTTTTTATGTTAACTATAGTTTCATTTGCTCAAAATGAAGTTAAAATTAACGCAAAATTATTAGAGAACGGAAAAAAAATTGATGTGATACAAGAAATCACTCTAAAAAACACGTCAACATCTGTTTTAACTGAAATTGCACTGAATGATTGGAATCATGCTTTCTCTAGTAAAAAATCAGCTTTAGCCAGAAAATTTTCTGATGAATTTAATAGAAGTTTTCACTTATCCAAAAAAGCAGACCGAGGGGAAACACAAATTTTTGAAATCACCAATCAATTTTTAACTTCACTTTCTTATTACAGAAATGAAAATCAAGTTGATATTTTAAGAGTGAAATTAGAAAAACCTCTACAAATTGGAGAAACAACTACGCTGAAAATTAAATACCAAATTACTTTACCTAATACCAAATTTACCAAATTCGGTTATTCAGAAAATAAAGTTTTACTAAAAAATTGCTTTTTAACGCTTACTGCTTTTAATTCAGAAACACAAAGTGAAGAAAATAGTGACGATTTAACTTCAGAAATATCCAATTACAAAATCAACATTCAGCACGATAATTTATTCCTAACTTCCGATTTAGATGTAACAAATGCTAATGCAAACACTTCTCAACTAACTGGAAATTCTAGAAATAATTTCTTTATCGCTTTTGAAAAAGAAGTCAGTTATGAAGAATTTAAAAACGACAAAATAAACGTTATTACCAATCTAAAAACAAAAGATGTTCCCATTTATTACAAGGTTTTAGTAATTGATAAAATCACCAATTATGTAGCTGAAAAAATAGGGCTTTCAAATCAAGAAAAAATTATGGTTTCTCAAGAAGATTATGATCGAGAAGCTTTTTATGGTTTAAACGAATTGCCTTCATTTATTTCGCCATTTAACGATGATTTTGTATTTGAATTAAAGTTTTTAAAAACTTATTTAAACAATTATTTAGCTGCAAATTTAAAAATTAACTTCCGAAAAGATCATTGGATTTTAGAAGGTATTCAGCATTATTACATTAAAAAATATATCGATGAAAATTATCCAGATGTGAAATCTTTTGGAAAATTATCCCGTTTAGGCATCTTAAAAAAATACAAAATAATTAATATGAATTTCTCAGAACAATTCATTTACAATTATTTATTAATGGCAAGAAGAAACATCGACCAGCCTATTGGAACTGATAAAAACACGCAAATAAAATTCAATGAAAAAATTGCTGGAAAATTCAAATCCGGACTTTCGCTACATTATTTAAATCAATATTTAGAGGGAAATATTGTTGAAAAATCAATTAAACAATTTGTAGAAATAAATACAAATAAAAAAACTGATAATAAGGATTTTAAAACAATATTAGAAAATAATGCAAATCAAAAATTAGATTGGTTTTTTAATGAATTAATTTATTCGAGAAATAAAATAGATTATAAAATTACGAATGTAAAAAAAGGAACTGATTCGATTGAAGTTTCCATAAAAAATGTAGGCGATGCAAAAGTGCCTATTTCAATTTATAGCTACAATAAAAACAAATTAATAAGTAAAAATTGGATAGCAAACGATTCGGAAGTTTTTACATTTTCTACAAAGAATGACAGCATCAGTAAGTTAGTTTTGAATGCCAATTATGAAATTCCAGAAATCAATAACAACAATAATAGTTACAAATTAAAGAACCGATTTTTTGGAAGCAGAAAAGTTCGTTTTACCTTTTTCAAAGATATTGAAGATGCTAAATACAATCAGATTTTCTTTGTTCCAACCGCAGAATTTAATTTATACGACGGCTTATTATTAGGAATGAAATTCAACAATAAATCAATCATAAACAAACCGTTTACGTATGACATAACACCTAATTTTTCTACAAAAACAGGAACAATTGCAGGAAGTGCCGGCTTTGGTTTTAATGATCAAAATCGAAACAGCACTCACTACAATACGCGTTATGGCATTTCGGGAACTCGTTTACATTATGCTCCAGATGCTTTTTATACCAAAATTACTCCAAGTATAAATTTAAGTTTTAGAAATCCAAATTTCAGAAAAAACGAAGGCGAAGGAATTACAATTCGCCAAGTATATGTAAATCGAGAAAAATCAAATGTAATCACCACAAAAAACTCAGAAAACTATTCTGTCTTCAACCTAAGATATGGTTATGCTAACACCGAATTAGTAAAGCAATTTTCATACGGAACTGATTTACAAGTTTCAAGTACTTTTGGTAAATTTTCAGGACAAATTCAGTACAGAAAACTCTTTGAAAACAATAGATATATAAATCTGAGAGCATTTGGTGGATTTTTCACGCATAACGATAGTAAAAACGATTTTTTCAGTTTTGGAATCGATAGGCCATCGGATTATTTATTCGATTATGCTTTAATTGGTCGTAGCGAAAGTACGGGTTTATTTAGTCGTCAATTTGTGAATGCCGAAGGTGCATTTAAATCAATCTTTGATACGCGTTTTGCTAATCAATACATTTTCACCGTAAATGCAAGTTTTAATATTTGGAATTGGATTGAATTGTATGGCGATGCTGGAACCTATAAAAATCAAGGTTTTAACGCCAAATACATTTACGATAGCGGCGTGCATTTGAATTTAGTTCAAGATTATTTTGAATTATTTTTTCCAATTTATTCTTCCAACGGATTGGAACTTAACAATAAAAACTACGGAGAAAGAATTCGATTTATCATTACCTTAAGCCCTAAAACTTTAACCTCTTTATTTACAAGAAGATGGTTTTAAATATCAATAAATTTACATTATTCCTATATAATATGTAATATATCTTAATTCTACTGCACTATTTTTACTTAAAACAGAATAAAATTATACATTATTCATAAAAATTACAATCAAATGAAAATATTGCAATAAAATATTTAAATTTGTATCAAAGCATATTTCAATTATGAGCAAATCAAAAACTGCAGAAACATTATCTTTCGAAGATTTCAAAAAAGAAGTTTTAACCGATTATAAAATTGCATCCGTTAGTCGTGAATGTAGTCTTCTTGGTAGAAAAGAAGTACTTACTGGAAAAGCTAAATTTGGTATTTTTGGTGATGGAAAAGAAGTACCTCAATTAGCCTTAGCCAAAGCTTTTCAAAATGGTGATTTCCGTTCAGGATATTATCGTGACCAAACGTTTATGATGGCTATTGGCGAATTGTCCATCGTTCAGTTTTTTGCAGGTTTGTACGGTCATGCCGATGTGAATTTTGATCCGATGAGCGCTGGTCGTCAAATGGGCGGACATTTTGCAACACATTCATTAGACGAAAACGGAAATTGGAAAAATTTAACTAAACAAAAAAATTCAAGTGCCGACATCTCTCCTACTGCTGGACAAATGCCTCGTTTATTAGGTTTGGCACAAGCTTCAAAAATATATAGAAATGTTACAGAAATTCCTGCTGAAAATAACTTTTCTGTAAAAGGAAATGAAGTGGCTTGGGGAACAATTGGTAACGCATCCACTTCAGAAGGTTTGTTTTTTGAAACGATGAATGCTGCAGGAGTGCTACAAGTTCCGATGGTAATGAGTGTTTGGGATGACGAATACGGAATTTCAGTTCATGCAAAATATCAAACTACAAAAGAAAATATTTCTGAAATATTAAAAGGTTTACAACGCGATGAAGAAAACAACGGTTACGAAATTTTCCGCGTGAAAGGTTGGGATTATCCAGCATTAGTAGATACTTATCAAAAAGCAGCTGAAGTGGCTAGAACAGAACATGTACCGGTTTTAATTCACGTTAACGAATTAACACAACCACAAGGTCACTCGACTTCAGGTTCGCACGAGCGTTACAAAAATGCAGAACGTTTAGCTTGGGAAGCAGAATTTGACTGTGTAGCACAAATGAAAAAATGGATGATTGAAAACAATATTGCTTCTGTAGAAGAATTAGAAGAAATAGAATCAACGTCTAAAAAAGAAGTTTTAGAAGGCAAAAAAGAAGCTTGGGCAAATTATCTAGCAGCTATTAAAGAAGATCAAGCAGCAACTGTTGCGATCTTAAATCAAGTCGCACAAAACTCTGAAAATAAAGTTTTCATTGAAAAATACGCGAATGATATTGCGGCGATAAAAGAACCGATTAGAAAAGATTTATTGGTGGTTGCTAGAAAAGTATTAAGAATGCTTTCTGGTTCAAACAGAGAAACTTTGGCTACTTGGATTTCTAATTTCATTGAAAGAATTCAACCAAAATACAGTTCGCATTTATATTCAGAATCGAAACAAAATATTGCTTCAACAACAGAAGTAAAACCAACTTATGATGAAACTGCTGAAGAAGTAGATGCCCGTTTAATCTTAAGAGATAACTTCGATAAAATTTTCGCAACCTATCCAGAAACTTTAATTTTTGGTGAAGATGCTGGAAATATTGGTGATGTGAATCAAGGTTTAGAAGGCATGCAAGAAAAATACGGAGAATTACGTGTTTCAGATGCTGGAATTCGTGAAGCAACAATTTTAGGTCAAGGTATTGGTATGGCGATGCGCGGTTTACGTCCGATTGCTGAAATTCAGTATTTAGATTATTTGTTGTACGCCATTCAAATTATGAGTGACGATTTGGCTACGTTGCAATACAGAACGCATGGTCGCCAGAAATCGCCATTAATTATTAGAACTCGTGGTCACCGTTTAGAAGGAATTTGGCATTCAGGTTCTCCAATGGGAATGATTATTAACGCTATTCGTGGTATTCACGTTTTGGTTCCAAGAAATATGACCAAAGCGGCTGGATTTTATAACACTTTATTAAAAACTGATGAACCAGCTTTAGTAATTGAATGTTTAAATGGATACCGTCTAAAAGAAAAAATGCCTACCAACTTAGGTGAATTCCAAACGCCAATTGGTGTGGTAGAAACGATTAAAGAAGGTAAAGATATTACTTTAGTTTCTTACGGTTCAACTTTAAGAATTGTAGAACAAGCCGCAAAAGAATTATTAGAAAACGGAATTGACGCTGAAATTATTGATATTCAGAGTTTATTACCTTTCGATATTTCTCACGATATTGTGAAATCAGTAGCAAAAACCAACCGTTTATTAGTAATTGACGAAGACGTTCCTGGTGGAGCAAGTGCTTTCATTTTACAAGAAATCATTGAGAATCAAAACGCCTACAAACATTTAGATAGTGCTCCTCAAACCTTAACGGCTAAGGCACACCGCCCAAGTTATGGAACGGACGGAGATTATTTCTCTAAACCAAGTGCCGAAGATATCTTTGAAAAAGTGTACGAAATCATGCATGAAGCAAATCCAAGTAAATTTCCAAAATTATATTAATTAAAAATCAAAATATTTAAATAGGAAGTAGTAATTTTGCTTCCTATTTTTTTATGACTAAAATTTAAGACCAAATGGCAAACACCTATATAGAATATCAATTTACTATCGAACCAGCAGAATTAGGTTCACAAATCTTAATCGCTGAGTTAGAAGAAACAGCATTTGAAAGTTTTGAAGAAACAGAAACGGGAGTTGCAGCTTATGTTCAAAAAGAATTTTGGTCAGAAAACATTTTAAATGATATAGAAATTCTTTCTAACGAAAATTTCAAAATCTCATATACTACTAACGAAATTGAGCCCGTAAACTGGAACGAAGAATGGGAAAAGAACTTCTCTCCTATTGATGTTGACGGGATTTGTCATGTTCGTGCACCATTTCATCCAGCAACTAATGCCAAATATGAAATTGTGATTGAACCAAAAATGAGTTTCGGAACAGGTCATCACGAAACCACTCACATGATGATTCAACATTTATTAGAATTAGATGTAACGAATAAAAAAACCATCGATATGGGTTGCGGAACGGCTATTTTAGCCATTTTAGCAGAAATGAAAGGGGCTCAACCTATTGATGCTGTTGATATTGACAATTGGTGTTATTTAAACTCAATTGAAAATGCAGAACGTAACAATTGCAAACATATTTCGGTTTATGAAGGTGATGCTTCTTGGTTGAATAACGGACAAAAATATGATGTGTTTATTGCGAATATCAATAGAAACATTTTATTAAATGACATGGCAACTTATGTGAACTGCATGAACGACAATTCTGTTTTATTATTAAGCGGATTTTATACAGAAGATTTTGAAGCAATAAATGAATGTTGTGAAAAATTAGGGTTGACTTTTGAATCGAAAAAGGAAAGAAATAACTGGTTAGGTTTGAAATACACAAAAAATTAGTAATTTTACACCATAATAAATTATTAGTTATGAGCACATTAACAGAAACATTAGAAGAAGTATTAGTTGAAGAAGCCGTTGGCGTGAATAACGAAATTGTATTATACAATGATGATGTCAATACTTTTGATCACGTTATTGAAATGTTAGTCAAAATTTGTG